>JAABUL010000186.1_pt1 | contig 128955 bp, 250 predicted proteins | sample 5559151 | NCBI WGS metagenome assembly JAABUL01 (sample SAMN10711876, study PRJNA513368) | rock metagenome | isolation source: Antarctica rocks | place: Antarctica: Victoria Land, Pudding Butte sud | reverse complement strand
TGCTGCGGCGTTGGCGGAAGCGGCGATGATGCGGTGGCGAGGGAGGTGGGAGGAGGCGGCAGCCGTGTCAGCTGGAGCTAAGGAGGCGGCGGTGGCGAAAGCGGGTGATGCGGTGACGAGGGAGGTGTGAGGAGGTAGTAACAGCGACAACGGGAGCTGAGGCGACGGCGGTGGCAGTGGCGATGGCAAGAGAAGTGGCGAGGGAGGTGGGGGGAGGCGGCAGGCACGCAAGCGGGAGCTGAGGCGGCGGCGGTGGCGAAGGCGGTGATGATAGTCTACAATGGACACCGAGAGGTCGTGAGTTGAAGGGTTATAGTCGTTTAATACGACTGCCCGCGCTCTCGATTGCCTCGGCAATCCTTCCATCATTGTTGTGGATTACAAGTCGAATTAATTCGATTTCCACAACAGCCTTCATGTCAAAGGTTCACTTTTCCATCGCTTTCATCAACTCCCTTACCACCCTCCCCCAAGATGCGGTGGCGAGGGAGGTGGGAGGAGGCGGCAGCCGTGACAGCTGGAGCTGAGGGTGCGGCGGTGGCAGAGTCTATAAGGACACCGAGAGGTCGTGCGTTCGATCCTCGGTGGTGGAGTTGAAGGGTTATAGTCGTTCGATACGACTGCCTGCGCTTTCGATTGCCTCGGCATTCTTTCCATCATTGTTGTGGATTACAAGTCGAATCACTTCGATTTCCACAACAGCCTTCATGTCAAAGGTTCACCTTTCCATCGCTTTCATCAACTCCCTTACCACCCTCCCCTAAGAGGGAGGTGGGATGTGGCGGCAACAGTGGGAGCGGGAGCTGAGGCGGCGGCGGTGGCGAAGGCGGGGGTGATGCGGTGGCGATGATGCGGTGGCGAAGGAGGTAGGAGGAGGAGGCGGTTGCGCAAGCGGGAGCTGAGGCGGCGGCGGTGGCGAAGGCGGCGATGATGCGGTGGCGAGGGAGGTGGGATGTGGCGGCAGTAGGGTCAGCGGGAGCGGATGCTGCGGCGGTGGCGGAGGCGGCGATGCTCCGGTGGCGAAGGAGGTGGGAGGAGGCGGCAGTAGCGTCAGCGGGAGCTGAGGCGGCGGCGGTGGCGGAGGCGGCGATGATGCGGTGGCGAAGGAGGTGGGAGGAGGCGGCAGTCGCGCTAGCGGGACCTGAGGCGGCGGCGGTGGTGCTTCGATTGGCGGTCAATGCCAGCACCGCTGTTAGAAGGCTTGTCAACAACCCTGAGGTCGCTGAAGCACTCGACTGGCGTATTTGCCACCTTTGACACTCATGTTGTACCACGTTTGTCATGGCAACAATGAAGCCCAATAACCCAGGAAGAGCTATCACCCTGATAGAAACCTTTCAATCACCCCAGCACATTCGCTAGCATGGGTGTCAACTGTGTCGTATATTGTGAAGTGCTTCCCAGTAGGCCTACTCGGGCATGATGCAATTCTTGTTCCCGCTTGCATGAATTCCAGTTTGGGGGCTCAACGCTTAAAGCTAGTAGCTTTAAGCGCTGTTTAATGGTTTAAAGCTTCAATCTTTGGGCCTGTCAGTTTTGCTAAAAGCTTGGAGCAGGCTTCAAGCAGGGCTTTAGGCAGGCATGTGCCTGCTTAATGGTTTCAAGCAGCTGCTTATAGCCAGAGTCAACTCCCCAGATGCTCAGCAAATGGGACCGACAGCGCGAATTTCCAGATTCTTTTGCCAAATTTGACCTGATATGTGCAGATGTGTGGCTGCTAGGCTTCCAGGGGCCCTAACTAACGGCCCCCAGCACTAGTGTGAGATATATAAATCGATAAAGTACTGAATTCTCGGAATATGTCGATAATCCTTGGTGCCCATCAGATGCAGCTCGACGAGGGGAGTCGATTGCCGGTGTCGGAGGTCGACACCCTTAAGAGGTGGAAGATACTGCTTCTAAGCAACTTTGAGCTTTAAGCAATGAGCTAAGTCCCATTACTAATGCATGCTTAGTGACTAAGCATGGATTCCACAAGCAATTCCAGAATTGTGCGTGAAAAAATCTAAATCGAATGAAATCAAATATATCAAATAAATCAAAGCATATTTATCTATGATTTATATAACTTATTCAATTAGGTTGAATAAGTTAAGTTCGCCTCGAATTAAATTAATTTATATATCTACATATATTCATAAAAAGTAGTACAATTGATCTAATTTAATCGCTTGATCCAACGAAGCTAAGGAGGAGGAAGAGGAAGTAACGACGAAGAAAATCTCGATGACTAGTCCAGAGGAGAGAGAGAGAGAGAGAGTGAGAGTGAGAGAGAGAGAGAGAGAGAGAGATAGAGAGATATATATATATATATATCTATATATATATATACATAACACTGTTCCAGCCTCACACAGGCTGATTAGCGTTCAGAGATGGCTGAGAAATCCGAATCGGCCAAACCCTGTTCGACAAAGAATCGAAAGGAGTTGTTGCGGTATGCCACCAGACTTCTGCCGCTGCGGCCATCGTCAATCGTTTCTGCATATGCCATCCACGGAGCTTCCCTGCCGCCATGTCTTGGTCTTCTGATCCTCTTTTGTCACTCGCTATCATCTCCTTCGCCGCCACGCCATCAGTCTTCACCCATGTTACTGCGGCCGCCATCTTCAGGCAGGCTGCCGCGACAGCGGCGCGCATGTTCAGGCGGCACATGGCCACTGCCTTTGTCTGTGCAGCTCGCCGAGCTTTCTGCCGCTTTCGAGAGCTCTCGCCTGCGCATCAGCATATGCAACACGCGACAGCACCTCACACCGGTCACACACAACCATGCAGACATCAAGCAATGCAGTTCTATGCGGCATTTCTTTACTTTACAAACGTGAGTAGGCTTCACCGGTGGCGCTCTGCTCAGTTCACTGGCAGCGGGCCCATTCTCACCGTCAGCCAGCATGTCGTTGGCTCAATTCAGCAGCTGTTTTTGCCACGGTAGCGACTCGGTGAAGCCTACCCATACTAACCAGCCTGGGTGAGGCTGGAACAGTGTAATCTCTCTCTCTCTTGATCATCACCTAGCTTTCGGCCGAATTCGCCTTGAAGCTATTGTTAATCATGCCGATTTGGGCGCGAGCCGTATCGGAATGACTTGCGGAAGTTGAGTGTGGGAAAATTTGGGCAAGCAACAACGCTTTGTCACTGTGGTTCGCACTCATTTGAGCTGCGTCTCAGCATACGTGCACGTGGCCGTGTGCATTGCGGTTATCACTGCGGATGGTACTGCTTTGCATTCGCATTCGAACAACACATACCATGCAGGATGGACCTAGAATATATATAGCGAAACCATGCGTGGCAGCAAGTACGTGCAGTCATCGCTCAATCCTGAGTCGAGCCTCATCGCGCGCATCAGGTTATTCCTGGAGCCGGTGCGAGACACCTGGCACACGGGGCAGCAGGCGAACGCATCAGCTCGCTGCAACAGCTGACGGCCCAGGCGAAGGCGCCTCCGAGGTATGTCTGCAACAAGCGCACGTATGATTCCTGACATGCACCACCGGGTTACATGAGCACCATGATCCTCTGCGCCGTGCGCAGGGCGACCTCAACCGCGATCCCAGCGTGGGCGCACCAGCCTCAGAACAGGTGAGCATAGCATGTTGTCTCAATGATGTACTGCGGGGCTGCTGGCCCACCACCAGTTTCTGGCTGGTTTCTGAGCGCCATTACCGCGCGGCAGGCGGAGCAGGATTGGCGGGCTTTCCGCGCCCGGCTGGTCGCCTCCGAGGTATCTGGCGCAGCCGAGCGGGACACTGCGCCCGAGAATACCCGGCTGACACAGGTGTGCATGTGGCTCAGGATAGCAAGCTGAGTGCGTGTCCATCGCTTTTCCTCCGTGCACGCACATGGCCTTGAGGCTCACTCGCCCCTGGGATCCAACCTGCAGATGAACGATGTCCAGTGGGCACACCGGCTGGCAGCGCCCGAGCCAGGTGAGCTATCACAACGGCTGTCTTGGCTGTTGCATCGCAGCAGCGCAGTGGCGTGAACGCGGCACAAGACAATGTGGCGCCAATGCCGCAACATGTGTTGCCAGCAGGGTGTCTATTGTTAGGCCGGCGGCCGGGCATGGGCGTCTTCGAGCATGCCGTCGTACTGCTGCTGGAACACAGCGACAAGGCCGGCAGCGTGGGCCTCATCCTGAACCTGCCGGCGCCGCTGCTCGTCAACGACGTCAGCCAGCTGACCCCCGCCATCAAAGGTGGGCTGCAGATCATTGCTGCCATGACATGTGCTTGGAGCACTCACCTGAGCAAATGTGGGCGGCTGCATAGAATCGTCCGCCTCTCCAGACTGCTGCTGCTGCTGCTATCAAGATGGGCGACGCCATTTCTGCAATTCCGAGCTGTGACAGCCCCGGCCATCCTTACCCACCGCAGTGGTGTTTGGATCGCGGCGGCTGAACCTGGGCGGCCCCATGCGCACGAACCGCATGCACGTGCTGCACACGCAGCCGGGCATCAGCGGCGCCCTGTCAGTGGTGCCGGGGGTGTTCACCGGCGGCCTGGACGACATTTTGGAAAAGGTCCTGTCCGGGGAGATGTCGGCGCAGCACGTCAGGTGAGATACGCACTGCAGCGGGCACGCCTCGATGAGCAAGCACCTCAAAGCAGGCTGTGTTGCAGGAGGCACACCATCGGATTGCTCAGCGGCGCGCCGTCCTCATTGAAACCCCGTATGCTGATGCTGCACATGGCAGGCGTTCAGATGCGTGCTCTGCGGGATGATAGCGCCCTACAGGTTTGGGTCAATGCGAGCTGCTTGAACAGCTGTGCTCTGTCGGCTCATCGCTTGGTGGCCTGCCCACTCTAATGAGACCAATGCCGCTGCAGGCTTCTGGCAGGTATCAGCGGCTGGGGACCGTACCAACTTTCAAGCGAGGTCCTGGATGCTTCATGGTGGGTTGTTTCCACCTCCAGCAACACCATCCAGGACTTCGTCACAGCGAGCACAGGCGAGGGCGCGGGAGACGTCATCCGAGATATGGCGTGGCGCAATTTGTTGAGCCTGGCTCAGATCCAGCCCGAGGTGCAATAAGAATTACACGATTGCCACCTGTACTTGCAATTCGGACATAGAGTTGTGGGGTGAGACACACTAGACGTACCGAAGCTTTTGGGTTGTCCGATTTGACCATTGTTCGTGTTCATCGACGGCAGAATTGGCAACCAATTTTTTCGGACGTTGATTGACCCTATACATGCGCTGCGATTGCCTGACATGGTCCCTACCAGTTCAACGTTCATTCGTCCGAGTCTTATCGTAGAATGTACAGCCCGACAAAGCAAGTTACCCCTAGCTAGATAGACATTTGTTCGTGATACCTGCCCGCCAACCCTCAGCCGACAACGTGATGCAGAATCGGCGGCGGCATGGGCGGCGGCGGGGTCGTGCCGCCGGCCGCTATCCGAGCTGCCTCTGCTGCCGCGGCTGCGAGCTGCTGGCGGTACATGGCGCGGACGAACAGGGTGTACCTGCACAGTAAAGGCGCAGCGATGCACTCGCTGTGCACGGGAGGCTAAAACCCTGCTGGCGGGTGTCACTTCAGCGCATGACGCCAACTGCTGTGGCTGTCGTCGGGAACGTTCTGCACATAAACCAGAAAAGGACACTGACAGGCGTGCAGTGATCAGACACCTCGTTGACCATATTTAGCAGTGCCGCTCAGGCCCCAAGAAATTTCTGAAACTCGAGAAGGGGGCCAAAAACGGCGTCAGGTCAAAAACGGAGGATTTTTCGGGGGCCCTACCCGACACCGGCGATGATGCCGCTCCACAGCGCTGTAGACAGCTGCATCTCGAAGAAGAGGATACAGATGATCATGAAAACCCAGGTGACGCGGATGCAGTCGAAGAGCATGTCCGCATTGCCCGGCACTGCGTCCATGCCCATGGCGGCGCCTGTTTCAAACCCGCTCGGTCAATATTGCAACAAAAACAGGCTTGGTCGGGACCACTGACTCGATCGACAATTCCTTTCTCACTACAGCTGACCCACAATGTGATGTGCAGGGGTCGGTAGGGGTACAGCGAATGAGAACAAGATGATGACCCGGGTACTATTCGTGACAGTTCTCGAACAAGGCGCACCGCCGTGCGCGGCATACTCCTCGATGGTGATGTCCGCGTCGCTGCCGCTGGGGCTGGACGCACGCGGCGGCGGCGTCGGCAGGTTCGCCACCTGCAGAGCGGGACATGAGTCAGAAACAGGGGGATGGGTGACCACCGAGCTGAGAGGTGAGAAAACGGCGTACAGGGACGGCCTGCCAGGATGCGACAGCATTGAGAGCCAGCATGCCATGCTAAGGTCCCCCATCACACACTGCCGACCGAAGGCCTTGGCACCAATGCATCGGCACCTCAGCGATCCAGGCGAGCAAAAGTTCACCTGCGACTTGCAGATGTCACACACGGCGTCGCCCTTGACGCGGCTCCACTTGATGGCGCACGCCTTGTGGCGCAGTGCCAGGTCGCCTCTGCACTGGCAGTCCAGCGAGATGGCCTCCCCGCTCTGCGGCAGCGGCATGAGGCGCGTCGTCAGACGCTCAGGCTTGCTGCTACCAGTGAGAGCTGACCATTGCTGAGTGACTAGTGGTTTTTAAACAACGAGTGAACGAGCAGCAGGGCGCATGAGATGTCTGCAAAGGAATGCAAAGTCCTTGTGGCGAGCATCATAAGATGCGTTATTTCGGCTGCGAGTGTCTGTGTTGCAGGAGGCCACTCACCATAAAATCCTCGCTGGTCAGGGGCTCCAGGCAGATGAGGCACATTGGCTGCGAGCCGCTGCTGCTGCGGCTGAGGCCACGGGCGCCGCTGCCGTCCTGCGAGCCACTGCTGAGCAAGCGCTTCATGCCGCGCGGGCCGCCGGCCTTGGCGCTGCCGCCGTCGTCGCCAGCCGAAACCGTCTCACCGGACGACTTGCTGCCCAGGCCCAGAAGTTGGCCCAGGTTGGCCACCCGCTCACCGAGGCTGAGCCCGCTGGCCGCGCTGCGCTCAGCGGAATCCGCTGCTGACTGCGCGGCAGCGGCGGATGGCGGCAGCGGCGCCGCTGTGATCTCCGACGACGGCTGCGCGCTGTTGGCGGTTGCGAAGGCTGTACCACCTGCGCGCAATCGCCAGCAGGACGAGCTCGATTGGAAGGCGCTGCGCTGATATTGGGTCTTTGGAGCCCAACAGTGCCTGGTCCCTCGATGAACACTGCTGCACATGGGCCAGTCAAATGCAACTCACCTTGACTCATCAGCGTGGAGGACTGCGAGCTGGCGCCATTTGCCGCAGGCTCGGCGGCCGCGGCTGAGCTCGAGCCCGAGCCCGAATCACGCCACCGCCCCGCAGCGCTGATCGGCTCGCCAGACTCGATGTCGCGCTCGCCGCCCGTCTGGCTGCCCTGCGACGGCATGTCTGGCGCAGTGGCCGCCTCGTCTTGGTCCCGCGAGAACCAGCGCCTGCGTGAAGCAATGCGGCAGGCCGTCATGGTGAAACCCTCATGCGACTGCGGACACCATGCACTTTCGTCTCAACGCCTGTGCAGACACGCTTGCTGACGGAAGCCCAGCTCACCTCCATGTTCGGGCAGGCTGCAGGCCGCCCACCACCCGGCGCAGCAGGCTGTTGTCCGACTCTGCACATGCCACCCACATTACCTCAGCTTGAACTTTGTCAGATCACTCCAGGACATGGCTGCTCAAAGCAGCTGCACCTTGCGGGAACCTGCGATAGTGTCTGAATCACCAGCTGCGCATCATTAGCAGCAGAAGAGCGAGTCTGCAGCAACGATTTCCTCGAGAGCTACGTCAGACGGTTTGCCACAGCTGGAGCTGAGGGCCAGGACGGCGCAAAACCTCAGTAGCAAACCCGAATGTTCTCAGAGCATGGACCTCACGCTGTACGCCGTTATATGCTGCCTCAACAGCCTCAAAACGCCTTCGATACGTGTCGGAAGCTGGCCCAGCCTCGGCTAGCCCCAGGCGTCGTGACAGGCTCCTGAGCACACCTTGCAGAAGAGCCTCGGATTCCCCGCTGCCAGGTGCAGCGGCGTCCGGCCGCGACGCGGCCATGCCTGCTGAGGCCACTGAGGCTCGTCCTCCGACAGCAGTACGCTGGGCGAGTCGAGCGCTCTGTCGCTGTCTGCTATCACGGCGTACGTGTGATGAAACGTTATTTCAGATGACTGCTGCTGTGCAAAATGGTCAGATGTTGCAAGATTCGTCTTAGGACGCGTGTTTCACATGACGTGAACGAAGTCATCGAACTGGGAACAAGTGGCGAACGAAATCCCCAGCGAGGAATATAGCCTGAGCGACAGAGATGCAGCTCTGGGCAAAGATTTTCAGCAACGTGCAGCAGCGCATTCAGAAAGAAACTTGCAGCTTGCTTCACGAAGATTGTGGTCCTACCTTTCCGGCAACTTTTGGCAAGCTCCAACTTTGCCTTCTGCCAATCAACATTTCCAACACACGGATGCGCGCTCAAACGATTGACGCTTGAAAGAGATTAAAACCTCTGCGCGAGCAGATGCAGAAGCAGCGCAGGTTCCGCAGCAAGCCGTCGGCGGCAGCAGACGAGGATGAGGGCGCAGGTGCCCCGGCGGTGCTGGTGGCCGCTCGCAAGTCGGACAAGGACCGTAAAGACCGGCAGCAGGAGCGGCGCAAGGCGGACGTCGTGAAGAAGGCCAGCCTGCTGAGCTTCGAGGATGACGAGGAGGGCGCCGCTTCGGCGCCAGCGCCGATGCGGACTGTGCGGGCGCAGGCCGCGGCGCTGCCGCGCGAGAAGCGCGCCGCACCCACCCAGCGCTCCGCTCCGGGTGCGGCTCTTGGCCGACGGGCATGCGCAGCTGTGCAGTATCTGTACAGTGCATCGACTGACGCATGTGTGGTGCTGAAGCTTGCATGTTGTGAGATGCGTTGCTCACGGCAGCTGCCGTGATGGATCCACATGGTGCCCTGCGAGCAGGCGAGTACTCCAGCGAGAAGCTGCAGCAGCTGCGGCAGCAGACCAAAGCGATGCCGGGCGCGCCGGACGCCGCCAAGGCGGTGGCCGCGGGCGGCTTCAAACTGTCGGGCAGCTTCAAGGCCGCGACGAAGTCGGCGGATGGCCGTTACGAGGTCAACGCCAGCGACATGGTGTGCTGAACTGTCTCTTTGGTGCACGTTCTGGTGACTAGGGATGCACTTGATGAGTTTTGGCGTCCTGCTGGGAAATATTGTGGACCAGGCTGATTACTCTGTTGGCCAAACCCTAGGTGGCATGTGTGTGTTTTCATTTCGCACTCCTTCTTGCCCATTTGCAGATGAAGCGGCCTGAGCCAAAGGCCAAGGAGAAGGTGCCCTTCCTGCCGCCACCGCCGCGGGAGGCGAAGCGGGCTGCGCCTGGCGCGGCGGCGCAGCCATCGGCAGCAGCTGCGCCCGTGGCGGCGGCGCCCTCCCAAGCGGCAGCGGACGCTGACGATGACAACGCCAACGGCTTCAGCGTGCCGTCGCCAGACGCAATCAGGTGCAAGCATGATGGACCATCCTTTGAACGGTGTGGAGTAGCTGCTGCGGCACCCACTGACTTTTGCAACCAGACTGCACAGGCCCATGCCTGCACGCTTGCAGGCCCATGCTGCAGGTGAGCATGGGAAAAGCAGGAGAAATATTTGTGCCTAAAGCCCGCAAAGCACGGCATTAACACAGATCGATTCCCCATTACTTTTATCAAGCTCACGCACACAAAACGCAGGCGCGCCAAGGAGAAGCGGGAGCGGCTGCGGTCGGCCCACCTGGCGCCCGACTACATACCACTCGGCGGCGCTGCGGCGCTCACCAGCAACCAGGACGCCGCCACGCGGTGAACATTACACTGTACTTGTCGGGGATGTAAAAATGGGATGTGAAATACCCCTTTTCTTGAAATGTCGCTATCGACTCGTGTCGTTACACCACATCGTGAATTGAGCCTGCTTTGTCTCAGGCTGCGCGGCGAGCGCGGCGGCGATGCTGACGCCGGCGGCGCTGGCGGCGGCGGCGCGGGGGACTCTGACGAGGAGCGTGACGCCGAGGGCGAGATGCGGATGCAGTTCATCGGCGGCCCCGGCACGAAGCAGCCCGGACGCGGCGGCGTCTTTGCTTCGCTCGCCCCCGAGGTGCTGGCCGCTCGGGCTCACATGTCATCCTGCCTCAACGTTTCATCAGCCGCCCTGCCTCTTAATTTGCTTGTGGGGCATGTGTCTCGCCTGCAGCGCTTGAATGATGCACATCAGATGAACGACGCCAACCATGGAAATGCTCCAGCCCTGTAGTGCCGGCTGGCGCCACCTGCAGTCAGGGCGTCTCGCGCTGACGCAGTGAGCCTGGTCTGCTGGCCAGAGACTCGCGACTGCCTCACACATTGTGGATTGTAACAAGACATTCGTTTGCTGAACAGGACGTCGCTTTCCCTGAGTTTCCCTTTCGATGAACTGGACAATGCTCGGATGTGAACAGGACGGCGACGAGGCGACGAGGACGAGAACGACGCCTGGGTGCGGCCTTGATAAGAGCGTTATTGCACTTTGGACGGCACTTTGCAGATTTCAACATGACGTTTCCTGATATCGAGCAGGATGGCGACGAAGGGGATGAGGACGAGGCCGACGCCTGGGTGCGGCAGCAGCTGCAAAAGGCAGGCGCCGGAGGGTGATCATTTTTTTAAAACGGTGTTGCATGACCTGAACAGGACGGTGACGAAGGCGACGAGGACGAGGATGACGCCTGGGTGCGGCAGCAGCTGCAGAAGGCGGGCGCCGGCGGCCTGGGCCGCGCGCAGCAGCCGCTGCCATCCGGCTTCGGTGGCGTCGTTGACAGCCTGGCGGCGCGCGCGCCAGCGGCGGCTGCGCAGGCGAGCGCGGCGGACCCGGTGGCCGCGGCCGCCGCGGCCGGCCACGGCGTGCTGGCGTTGCTGCAGACCGGCCTGCAGCGGTTGCAGGTGAGGGCAGCCTGCTGTCGAGGCATTCTCATAGTATGTTGCTCTGCTTTGTACCGGCAGCCGAGTGTACTGGGATGCATGCTGCAGATGCTGCGCAACCTCCCTGCCGTGCTGAGATAATTAAATGGTGTGCGGCTGTCTGCATGCTGGGCAATGTCACTGCCGTTTCGAACTGAACGGGGAAAGATCTAGGCCCAGCTCTGATGCCAGCCCTCCTTCCCGCCTCGGCGCAGGAGCGGCAGCAGCATGTGGAGCGGCAGCGCAAGCAGACGGAGGGCAACCTGGCGGACTCGCTACAGGCAGTCGCGCGGCTGGAGGGGGAGGTTGCGGCCGCCTCGCACAGGTACACCTACCTGCAGGAGACGCGCGGCTTCATCGCCGACATGTGCGACATGCTCCAGGTGCGCTATTTCACAGCACGATATTTCCCTTTGAGACAGTCTTCCAAGTGTGCGACGTGCTTGCTCCAAGTGCGCGCGCTGGAACATGTTCAGGGCCACAAGGAACTGCGCTGACAGGAGATGACGTGCTGTGCCGGCGATCGTTGAAGGGTGCGCACTTGCACGGCCCGGCTGTGGGCGGGAGGCTGCACGACCTGTGCCTTCGGCCACGAATCGTGCTGGTAAGCTTGCCGTGACTGGGTGTACCCGACACTGCCATGCAGGCGAAGGCGCCAATCGTGGAGGTGCTGGAGGAGCGCCTCTTGAAGGCGGCGGAGGACCGCGCAGAGGCCGCGTCGGCCGCTGCCGGCGACGACGACCGCGAGGAGCTGGAGGCTGCGCAGGTGCGCTTTTTCTGTGCATGAAATATACATATGATATACTGTAAAACAGCTTTATGATAGTCTCGTACAGATGACGACCGGGAGAAGTTGGAGGCTGCCCAGGTGGGTGCATGTGATATACACAGCTTTGTGATAGTCCCACACAGATGACGACCGGGAGAAGTTGGAGGCTGCCCAGGTGGGAGCTTTGCTGGTCATGACGGACTGAGTAAAACCTGCACGGAAGAGAAGGAGAGATCCCAAGAGGTCGTTCGATCTCCGGACGTGGGCATGCGGATATTAAGACCCGAGAACCATTCTTGACCAATTCCTACTGCAACCGTGATGTGCTGAGAGGGAGCGCCATGACGGCATACTGCACGACAGGTGCGCCTCCGCAGGGCCTCCTGTGCCCACCTTGCATCCGCAGCAACTACAGCACTTGTCGAGGTTTGTCTCTCATATGGCATCCAGGCTGCGATTGGGGCAGCGATCGGCGTGCTGTCGCGGGGCGGCGCCATGCCGGCGGCGCAGCAGGCGGCTGAGGCTGCGGCAGCGGCCGCCGGCGCTGCGGCCGTGCAGAACATGCCGGAGGAGCTGGACGAATTTGGGCGTGACATGAATGTGGAAAAGCGGCGCCAGGTAAGCAACGAACTCAGGTGCTTCAGAGCGTGCTTTAAGAGTGTCAGTCCCAGGAGCTGAGTCGTGGCCGCAAGCTCTTCAGTGAGGCACAGCAATTCGGGAAGTACAAGGGTGTCCGGGACCGATCCCGGCGCCGTCGAACCCTGCCGCATTCTGTGCGCAGGCTGGGGAGCGGCTCGCAAAGAGGGACGCGCGAGCGGCGGCAGCCGCAGCGCAGCTGGCGGGCGATGCCTCCGAGGAAGATGAGGCCGAAGTCTCCCGCTACAACAGGGAACGCGCCCAGATTCTGGAGGTAGGTTTGAACATCGTCTATCTGGCTAGTTGATGCACCAGCGACTGCATAATGCAACCTGGCAATGCCGCAGCCTGGCCGGCTGCACACGCCCAGATCCTTGAGGTGGGTTGAAAATATCGACTCGCACCAGCAGCTGCATAGTGCAACCTGGCGCGGCTGCAACCTGACCAACTGCGCGGCACAGAATGCCAGTCGGCAATTTGTGCCTCAGACATTACAATAGCTTGCACACTGACAGCTTGTTGCCGGAAAGAGCCAGCGGCACACGTACCAAGCGCACCTGCTGATGTATGCGCCGCAGGCAGCTGCAACAGTATCTGCGAACGCTGGTGCGGACCACTCCTGAATCTGACCGTCTATTACACTGCGAAATTGCTCGCAGGCAGCCGCGACGGTGGTTGTGGACGCCTGCGCAAAGGAAAATCATTCCATAGTTTCTAATGTGCTGGCAAATGGCATGCAGGCGGCCGCGACGGTTTTTGCAGACGCCAGCGCAAACTACTCGACAGTGGAGGCCGTCAAGCGGCGGCTGGAGGAGTGGCAGGTATGGTGTGACTGCGGCAGTTGCATATGGCACATTCATGGCGCATTGATGGCTGCTTCCAGCTGCAGTGTTCCATGAGTGCCAGCTCCTCATCAGCAGCCGCTTATGGTGCTCTGAAAGTCCCTGTTGACAGTGTTGGCTGCGTCACAGTTCAGACCAGCGCTTATCGTGGCGTTCCGTGATTACAATAAAGAGTCGGACTCATATAATATTTGAATGCTGGCAGGGATCGTACCCTGCAGCCTACCGGGATGCGTACATGGCGATTTCCGCGCCGGCCATCTTTGCGCCCTTCGTGCGCCTGGAGCTGCTGCACTGGGACCCGCTGTTCGGTGCCGACGGCGGCGGTGCGGCGCCGCTCTGCCTTCTCTGACCGTTTCTGCATGAGCAGCGACAGCAAGAATACATGTGACTGCCACAGAGTGCCCCACCCCGTTACCTGCGCACAAGGTTGCATCGACGACCAGTGTGCCAGCTTCATTGGGATACCAAATTGCACACTCACAAATCTATTCTGTGGCACTCACATGAAGTCATCCTCGACGTAGTGGGGCATCTGACAGTAGGGCATGTGCCGCGCCACAGGCTTCGACGCGCAGCAGTGGTACCAGCAGCTGTTCGAGTTCTCGGTGCCGGCGGAGGGCAACACGGCCGCGGAAGAGGACGCGGACATCGTTCCCGTGCTGGTCCGCAACATCGTCGGCCCGCTGGCGGTGCACCTGGCGGAGCGGGTGCGCCTTCGAAAGTGCCTTTTGGCAAGTGTTGGAAATGGGTTCTGGGGCTGCTGCTGTGCCGCCCTCTAAAATGGCGAGAACTGGCGCGAAATGCGTGCATTGCTGTGCCTCACCCCACATGCCAGACCACGTCATGGCGGTGTGCCAGCCGCCGCGCCCAAGCCATCCCACATGTGGCGTCATTTCTGAGGAAGTGAATTGCAGGTGTGGGACCCAGCCAGCCGCGCGCAGACGCGCGGCATGTTTGGCGTCGTGGAGAACCTGCTCATCTACCTGCAGCCCGAGGACAGCAACCTGCAGGTGCGCGCTCGCCTGTTTGCGTCGTTTGCGCTGTGTGTAGTTTGCTCATGATGACTTGGCAGCGCCTGCAATGTACTTACCTGCAGCCCGAGGGCAGCAGCCTACAGGTACTTCGTGCATTGCTTGCTTTGGCTGAGTCATGTGCTTGCATTGGATTGGCATCGTTACTGCAGCCAACATATTTGACTTCGAGAATGTACTCTCTGGCACACTTGACTGTAACAGCACACTCGCCTGGGCTTCATGCTGCACACGCCATGTTACACCTGCTGCGGAATCGTGTCTGTCTGGATACAAGAAATGATTGCTGACACAGGGCATGCTGCCATGGTGCTTGCAGGAGCTGCTGCAGCTGGTTCGCCGGCGGCTGTGTTGCGCTTGATCACATTTCACAGTGAAATCTGCGATGCTCTAACCATGATCTGAGTCTCTGAAGTGCTCAAGCGCAGGAGCTGCTGCGGCTGGTGCGGCAGCGGCTGGCGGACGCGGTCGCCAGAGTGTCCGTCCCGCGGTGGCCCGGGGAGGCGCTCGCAGCGTCGCCGCGCGCGGCCGCCTTTGTCGCCCGCCAGTTCGGCGCCGCATGCCGCCTGCTGACCGCGGTCGGCCGCTTCGAGGAGGTGCTGGAGCCCGGCGCCATGCAGAAGCTGGCAGTCGACCAGCTGCTGCTGCAGCAGGTGAGCTTCAATCCTGGCGAGAATATCTCGTTCAGAATAATGAAATAATATCTCGATTTCATCATGAGCTGGCTTTGAGGAGGTGCTGGAGCCCGGCGGCGCCCTGCAAGCGCTGGCGGTCGACCAGCTGCTGCTGCAGCAGGTGGGTTTGGAACTCGAGACAGTCTGGGAAACACACGGGAAATCCCAGTGCCCAGCTGCGCTTCTTGAGGAAGTGCTGGAGCTCGCCGCTCCGCAGAAGCTGCTCCAGCAGGTTGGCTAAAGATGTGCTCCACAAGCTAGATACTTCCGATAAAACCAGATACTTCCGATTTCCACGATGGGAGTGAGTGACGCCCAGCAGAGCACCCGCGTCCTGCAGCAGGTGGCTGTAAAGCGGGCACCTGTTGCAAGCAATGCGTCTTTGCTGATTGTCCACTTGCGATAGCGGTCCGCCTGGTGTGTGGTTGGAATGGCGCCGTCTTCTCGAAATCTAGGACGAGAAGCTCAATCGCATGCTCCTGTCGCCTGCAGATCCTGCCGCTGCTGCGGTCCGCCACCAACAACGTGTCGCGGGCAGTGGAGCTGAGCGAGCGGGTCGCGACGGCGCTGCCGCCGTCGTGGGCCGCCAGGGGGCTGCCGAAGGGCGCCGCGCCGCTGTTAAGCTTTGTGGAGGATTTGCTGCGCCGGGCAGAGAGCTCCAGGAAGATCGACGCCGCAACTGTGCAGCGGCTGGCGCAGCTGGCGGCAAAGCTGTCCGGCAAAACGAGACAATGAACGTGGCTATGGACATCATGCTGTTTTACGCTCGCTGAGGAGAGAGGAGGCGAGGTGGTGAATGAATTTCTCGTGCACAGGCAGACTGCTGGCCTTTTCCACGCTGTCTTTGCCATCACCATCCACGTCTAGAGTGTACATAACATGTTCAAATGCCCCAAGAGGGCGGCAAGCAGCAACAGCACTCCACACAGCGTCACGCAAAACAGCACAGAGCCTTATCAGCAGCAGACCTGCCGAACTCATTCCATTCCTATTCCGTTATATTCATGCGACTTCATTGCCCTTGCCACAAAGACTAGGCGCTGCTGACACACTGTCGCTACCGCGATCGCTAACAATGCTCTGCTGCTGGTGACAGCAATGAAGTGCCCTTGCTCACGCCGAGAGAAGGGAGCAGCTGCTGCGCAACTGCCACGACACCCATCCTGCCTGACGCGCACACACACATCACCAGGAGGAGCCGCCGCCGCCGCCGCCAAAGCTGCTTCCGCCGCCAAAGGAGGTGGTAGCGCCGGCGGAGCCCATGTCGGCGTGCTGATGGCGCACCGCCGGGTCGTGCATCTGTGCGTGGCGCACCGCGTCCCAGCTGAAGGTGCGGCCCTGCAGGCAATTCGGCGCTGTTAACACCCATTGTGACATGCATCCCAGACTCGGTGCTGAGGCGCTTGCGGGAGCCGAGCCATCGTCCTGGACCAAGACTTGCAGAAACCTAAACAGCCTTGGCCGCAGCCCAATACATGCACGTCTGACCCAAAACACAAGATCCCGACAGCATCTGAACCCCATTGGACAGCATGCTGACTGAGTGTCCGATAGCAAGTCCTCTGCTGCACAAAGCAAATGCGATGCACCTCCTGCACGTCGGCGGACCACTGGTCCACCATGGTGGGCTCGATGTAGTTGGGGTACCGGTGCTGCAGCATGTTCAGCCGGAACATGAAGTCCGGCACGAACAGGTCCTGGTAGCCGCCCGCCCCCGCCTGCTGCTGCTGGCCCTGCAGCAGGAACAGGTACGCAGGCTCGGCAGGGGAACATCCGTGAACCCTCAAAACAGATGAACAGGTCCTGGTAGCCACCCCCGCCTGCTACTGCTGCTGGCCCTGCACACAATATATGTGCTGTTTAGAGAGGATAGGAACGCCGTCTGCGACTCAGCGGAAAAGCTGTTGGAAAGCCTTGACACGGGAGAGGTCCGAAGCTCGCCCACCGCTGCCTGCTGCTGCTGCTGGCCCTGCAGCAAAACGGCGGTAGTAGCTTGGAAGGCTTCACAGAGGCGAGACCAGTAACGAGAGTGGTGGAAGCCGGCAGATAAGGGTCGACTAGTCGAGACTTGGTCGAGAGAAGCACCTCTGTGGAGCGCAGCGGCGCCGCGTCCGAGCCGCCAGCGTCGTCGTCGCTGATGAGCTGGCGGCAGATGGGGCACGTGGCGCTGCTGTCCACCCACCTGCGGGCAGTCGTGAGCAGCAGGCTAAGTGTCATGCTTGCGCAACGGCGAGCGTGAGCGTTGAGACAGCATGAGGCTGCTTCATGAGGCGAGCTGCAGCGGCATAGCTCAGCTCAAAGGAGCGGCATAGCTCAACTCAAGCCCTATTGTCATCGATATAGTCATTCAAGTTTCAAGCATCTAAATACGAGCCAGCGGCAGTCAAATCGTGAACAGGCAGATAGGCCGTCGGCGCTTGCTGCGCTGCGATAAGGCTACGCCCACCGTGAGATGCAGGGCTCACAGAAGCGGTGCCCGCAGGGCAGCGCCAGCGGCTTCCGCACTGCCTCCCCTGCGTCGGCGGCCGCTGCCGCCCCACCGGACTCGCTCTGCCGCATGTTCAGCAGGGGCGCGCTCGAAGCCGCGTCGGACTTGCTACTGCCGCCGCCGCCGTTGGCCTTGCTGCTGCCGCCATTGGCATCGGCCTTGCTGCCGCTGCTGCTGCCAACCTTGCTGCCGGACTTGCCAACGCTGCCGGTTGCCGCATCAGGCGTGAAATCCTCCAGGCAGACCGGGCACGACTGCGCATTACATGAAGGAGCCTTTAGCGCCACATGCACGTAGGGATCTGGCAAATACCTGGTGGAAAGTGTTCTAGCAAAGACCCAATGTGCCTGCTACTTGTCACCCCTGGCATGACCGGCTGGGCAGTGTTAATCACGACAATTCCAGCAGTTGGTGCTTGATCCGGCATTTGACAGACAGAACTGCCCAGCGCGGTGCTGTACTGATTGTTGCGCAGCGCAGTGCGCTTGTCCCAGCTAAGATCAGCCAGCAGGTATGCACCATGCTTGCAGTCATTTAGTTAAACGTAAATGAACGACTGTGCGACAAAAACCCACCGTGGTACTGTACTGGTTGTTGCGCAGCGCATTCTGCTGCTCCGCCTTCAGCTTCTCCAGCAGCTGCTTGCACTTGCTGCACAATAAAATGCATGCCCTTGGGTGGTGTGCATCAGCTTCTTGCAGTGTGAAGCAGCTGTATGCACCGGCATCGTGCGCTTCGGCCAATGTCAAGCAGATTGACGCAGTTTGGCGAAACTTTCCCGAAGGAGCGCGGCAGCAGGATACCAGCACACCTGTACTCGCGCGTCTTTCTGCGGTTTTTGAACCAGGAGAAGCCGAAGCAGCCGCCAATGAGCGCCAGGAAAGCCGCCAGCACCGGGTCGAACCAGCCGTGGCCCTCCTCCTCGAAGTCTGCAGAGAGGATGGTACGAATTTGTCGATGCAGCGCCACAAGTCAAGACATCCTCAAACCATGGAGAAGCGCCAGCGTGGGGTCGAACTGGCTGTGGTGTTGCTCGTACAGTACCCCCTGCCATGAAAACAACGCTGTCAACTGAATGATGTGGTGACCCTGCTCACCGACACGGCTGTGCCCGAAGGAAACAGACAGCGTGCTGCTGCAGCTGACACACCCTGTGCCCGCGGCAGCAGAGACAATCACGGCTCCCTGCCGCATGCTGTGGGCGCAGCGTTGGCCACATGCCGTGCACGGTCGTGCACAACTGATGGATAATGCGACGCGGAGGTGGAGCTCGCCTGCGCCAGCCAGGCCGAGGCCTACATCAATGACCGCCTGCTCCATGGCTGCGTCGTAGGCGCCGGCGCGCAGCTGCGGGCGCATGCGCCCCAGGATGACCTGGATCTTGCCGCCGGGCAACGCATTCAGCGCGCCCGCGCCCGTCGAGATGTACACCTGTGCAGCGGATGACGCAGCACGTCAGGCTTTGATCGCTCTGCGGACGGGGTGTGGCACCTCAGACTCGGGGATGATGCCGGCGTGGCGCTGCTCAGCATGCAGCTTCCAGTTCCAGTCTCTTTTCGGACTCAAGTGGCTTTCAAATACACGCACTGCAGGGCCGACAGACACCTACCTCACGGTCGTCGATGGACAGCAGCAGCAGGACACCGTTGTTGCAGGCCGCGTCGCCGACGCCCCACGCGTCGTGCAGCGCCTTTGCGAACAGGCGCGCCGCCTCGCCGGGGTCCTTGCCGGGGAGCACCGCCATGCGGCGCATGACCGCCGCCGCCACCTGCGCCGATGTAGACAGAAGGCGCACTTCAGTACTTGACTGCGTGATAAACTGAACAAGACTAGGGAGACGTTCGGTTGTGTTCAGATTTCCATTCAGCGCCAGCAGAGGGCGAGAACCACCGTAGCGCTGCAAGGAAGTGGAGCTGCGGCAGCCCGTCCGGTCAGCACGATTTGGGATTTGTCGGCCAGACAGAGTGAGTGGTGGAAAAGCAGGTCGTGCAGCTCACCTTGTAGCCTGTCTTGCCCTTGGCGCGGCAATCCATCAGCTCGTAGGGCTCCCGACCAGTCTCTATATCCTGGATGATGCCTTCCAACGTGTCCCTGCTCTTCGCGCTGAGCACCTCGTCCGGGTCACACACTCGAGACACACCGGTGCGGATATCCTGCCTGCCGCACGCCTTAAGGTCTTTGCCAGGGTCTGGGAAGCTGTCTGGCTGCCATGCAGGTGTGCAGTTTGCAAGAGACAGCACGGCAAGGAGCAGCAGCAGCTGCGCACGCGCTGACGACATCCTGCAAGTCGTTTGCCAGAAAGTAGCCGAAGCTGCCTTCGTTGCAAAGGCAGGCAGACCCAGCAAGCAACGAGCCGGCTTCTGCCGTGCAGGGAAGCTGGCTCGTCCAAGACACCGTGGATACCTCCCTGTGTTTGCTCAATGCCTCCATGTGTTTGCTGCATGGCCAACCAGTTCTGGAAAAGTTGCTCGCTTTCACATTGTACTCGCATCTTTACTCTATCAATGCTCATTCTGGAGGTGTCCGCTCGCATCAAGCACTCGTCAGATCGTCCATGCAAATCAACGCTGTGTACCGCTGTGTACCGCCTAAGTAGAGGCGCATGCCCTGAAATACAATCTGCCGCCACGTGTGGCAATCATATCACAGCAATCAATGCGGGCACCATCGCCCGTGTCTGGAAACGTCTATAGGTACATATTCTCGTCTTCTGCGCGATGTCGCGTCCAGGCGAGTGTGACGGTAGCCAATGGTGCCGATATTCCAGCACCAACCGGCCCCTCAAATGATGCCGACCTGGTGCGTCTTGAGAGCGCGCATCACGTGCAGGCGCTTCAGGTCATCCGATGCCCGCTCCTCAGGCGGCGGCACATTCCCCGGCACCGTGTCGCCGCTGAGTTTCCGCACAGCATACGCCTTGCGCGCACGTCGGATCCTGTCAGGCAGCTCCAGGTACATTTCGCCGAGTACCTGGGCGGCAGCAACCTGTTTAGAAAGTGTGGCTAGTGACAGACCAGATCCATTCAAGCCTCTGACACCGTCGGATGCAGGCCTGCGACACACCTAATCACGACCAGATGTGCAGTGGCGCCAGGACAAATGTGACAGTCGCCTTGCTCGTCTTGTGCAGCACTCGCTTGTTCTCAGGGTCGCGGTGGTCCCAGCCGTACAGCCCGAACTTCTTGTCCCACCCGTCTGCGCACATCCAGGAGCGATGTCACCAATGACCATCATCTGACATGGCTAGGCGCAAGGAAGGTACGGGGCAAACTGAGATGAAGGGAATGAAACGGGAAGAAACGAAGACTATCTCACAGGCCCATTCGAAGTTGTCGATGAGCGTCCACATGGTGATGCCGCGCACGTCATGCCCGTCCTCCACCGCCTGGACGATCTGCACCGCAGTTGAAATGGTGTCGGTATCACAGGCCGTCACCTACTCCCCTGCAAGAAACCCCTGCAAGGATCCACAGAGACACAGTTCAACAAAGGACTCTCAGGCAGGAACAGATGGTTTCGGGATCCCATGTCACCTCGTCGAGGTAGGCGCGGAAGAAGGCCGGACGCTTCAGCGTTGTGTGGTCGCAGATGCCGGTCTCGGTGATGTAGATCGGCAGCCCGAGGGCCGCCACCGCCGCGATCGCGTGGTACAGCCCCGGCGCGTAGGCGGCAAAAGGCATGTCGGTCGACATGTCGCCCCTGCGGTGCGTCGGCTGCATCGTCCAGTCGATCATGCCCCTGCAGGACGGGGAATATGTTGTCAGCACTGCGCTGCAGGCTGCATCATCAGGCCATCTGGACGTCTGGCGCTTCAAAGGCACTTGGGACTGATGATGATGCCGTGTTCAGGCCATGCGACACCACACAATTCGGTGGAGCGACCTGGACAAGATACACAACACGGCAGGATGCGCACCTGCCGTAGTAGTTCAGCCCGAAGAAGTCGCAGGGCGGCCGCCCGCCAGGGTGCTGCCAGGTGAAACCGGCCGAAAAGAATTTGGGCCACACAAATGTGCCCGTCTTGAAGAAATCCATCGTCAGGTCGTTCCCCTGCAGCATGCACACACAGCATGATCGATCTACCAAAATCGAAGCAATCTTGATCGCTGTGCACGACCAGTCATCAGGTCAGATACCAGTTGTTGATCGGCCGTTAGATGGCAGATCTTCAGATTCGTTGCGCACCCAGCACTTGTTGATGACTTCCACGATGGGGCCCACCCAGGCGGCGGAGATGGCCACCGGGTACTGCGGGGGAGGTGGGTCAGGAGCAACACAGTCAGGCGATATTCGATGGTTGTCTGTGAGCATTGATGTTTGGGCAGTGGGAGTGAATGTCGCTGCGCTGGTGCAGGCTCTCGTGTGCAAATTACAGATGCTGTCATTGCGGCAGATATTCCGCTGCGCCGAGCTGTACAAGACACGCAGACCGCTCGCTGCCAAGATTGTCAGCCCCCATGATAACTGCACAACAGAGCCTGCTGAACAGGTCGGACGGCACCGTACCTTCGGCTCGTATGTCATGTAGTTGTGCACGATGCCCACCTGCGCCTGGTCGCCGCCTGCATGCACAATGTCTTGACACATTGTGGAGTTGACGATTGGACGCGAAGCACAAGCGTCACAGCCATTCTATGTATGTCCGCAATCAGATGGCCTGAACACCATGCCAGCGCTGGCACTGACAGAGCTATCCTCAAAACCCTATAAACAACAGCGCACCGGGCGCCGCCTTGATGGCCTCATATGCGGCAACGTGCGCCTGGTACATGTGCAGGAAGATGCGGCCTGCGGTGCCAAAGCGGAAGAACTTGGCGGGCGGGAAGCTGCCGTAGATGTAGCTGCAGAACGTCTGCACGTTGATCTCGTTGAATGTCGCCCACAGCTTGGTGCGGCGGCCAAAGTGCCTGCGGGCAGCATGACACAAATTTGACCAGCCATGGTGGCCTCCCTCGCAATCTGCTAGGATGCAGTGATGCACGGCCAGGCATACCTCAAAGTCAACAGGCCCGTGCAATTTGCCAGTGCAGTTCGCCTCTCAGTGAATAGGGCATGGGCGCATTGGGGGAACTCTCACTTGAAGGCGATCCTGGTGAACTCCACAAAGTACTGGATGTTCTCCTCCTTCTCCCAGTGCCCCAGCTCCTCGAACCACAGCGGGTGCACGAAGTGCATCAGCGTCACCGTGGACTGCATGCCCAGCCTGCACATGCATGGACGCACTCATTGCAAGACTGTATGAGAAAGAGCGACACGAGCAGGCAATCGCAATCAGCAATTCTGCAATTTGGCTGGAGCACGCGATCCATGGGCTGGTGCTCACTGCTTGTGAGCACCGATTGTGACTAGGAACACCTATACTAACCTGTCCAGTACATCGAAGATCTGGTGGTACCGCTGCACAGCCTCATGGTCCACCTCCCCAGGCCGCGGCTGAATGCGGCCCCACTCGATGGACAGCCGGAAGAGCTTCACATTGAGTGCCGCCGCCCGCTGGATGTCTGCCTCGTACAGATTCCAGAAGTCGTTGGACCTGCCGCACCTGTCGCCATTCTGCGGCAAGATGCAGAAACACATTGATGGATGGACAGACAGGTGTGGCATGCCTACCTCAACTTGTGCGAGCCACGCATGCCGGAGCGTGACACGCGACGCACAGCGAACCCACCGCGATGCGCGGCATGAACAGCGACCGCTGGTCCTCGAACGCCTCCCAGTTGGTGCCGGCGCCGCCCGAGTTCTGGTACACGCTGAGCGCAACGCCGCAGAGAAAGTCCGGCTCGGCGGCTTTGCCCGTGCGCTGGTCAGCATCATGCGCAGCTGATCCATTTACGGCTCCATTGGCTACTGCTGGTCCTCGTCCCTCGGACGCGCTGTCGTCTGCCATATTGCTGGACATGAGCCTTTCCCGCTCGTCCAATTGCTGCAGCTCCATGCACTTCTCTGCGGCGAGCAAGCGGTCACGCATGCGACAGATGGTGTCACATGCAGATCTGCGGGCCTCTGATCAAGCTCTACGTCTTCCCTGTGTTGCCTCGTCCAAAGTCTTCGATTGAAGCGATATGAAGAGGTTTACGCAAGTTTGATACAAGGCTCCCTAAGTGGGATGCCACCCAAAGTGACGGTGACAAAGCGATTAGAATTTGCGTTGCACAGCTCGTCAGGCTATCACATTGCCTTTACAGCATCTTCTTGAGTCCGAGTTGTTCAAGCTTTTCGTGTGCAGGATGAACGTAACAAGTGCAGGCCAGCTTCGCGTCAGGTAATGCCGGGTGACGACGGACTGGGGTAGAAGTTGCTGCAGAACTTTGCACATCTCAACGACCCCACTACAGCAAAAACGGCTCGCTTGCAAAACATTTGGCCTCTGGAACTGGTGCAAGCTGCAACCCTCGGCTGTTTGCGCACGTCACTCAAGATGGGGCACAATGAGGTCTGGAACTCGCACCCGAAGGGCCACAGCAAGGGCGGCCGCGAATGGTGCGCCTCTGGATGTCACCCTCGGGAGAGCAGGCCAGCGTACTCGGGAGTAACCTTCCGCGCAGCAGCTTCGTGTGCAGCTCACTCTCGCGCTGGGCACTGTGGACGTTGGCCACGAGGCGCCGCCCCCAGCCAGTTTCCCGGAATTGTGCTTGAATGATTTTGCAGCCTTTCAGAGGCCGTCCTCAGACGTTTGCAGGGCGCATGTGTTCGCGTCAGAGAGCGAGGTTTGAAGGACATGCTGCTTTGCCAGGGCTGGGCAGCCCCTGGCTGCGTATAGTGGCTTGCCCTCTGCACCCGCGGGGCGGCGGCAGCCGTGTGTGTTGCTATGCTTGACTGCTGTGGGCAGCAGTAGAGCAACCTTTCCGTCTGTTGCACTGACCCTTGTTGTGTGCACTGCTGCAGCCGTGTGTCTGGCAGCCACTGGGGCCTCATCCGGAAGTACGGGCTTAACATCAACAGGCAGAGCTTCCGCGAGCTGGCCAAGGACATCGGTTTCGTCAAGGTGGGCGCTACTTGGATGACGAGGCACTCTGTACATGCACTGAAGCATCATCCGCTGCTTATTCTGCAATACTGTCACATGTTTCAAGCGTCCTGGCCGCTGACATCGGCGTCCTATTCTCAATGCAGTACCGGTGAGCATGGGCCGGGAGCAGGTCATGCCATTCGTGGCTGACCGGCTCAACGGCTGGTGAATGGAGGAAGAGGGCGGCCGGATGCCCAGGGCTGTACACCGGGTCTTGCGACTGAGCTCCCTGTTGAGCTTTTGCGCGTCGCCAGCAGCTTGGGGGCCTGTCTTGCACGTCCAGCTGACCCTGACACATTTTGGTTTGTAATATAACTGACAGCGCCCACATTACGGCCTCTGGGCCTCTGCGCCACCATGCACGCACCCCACTGCCGTGGCGCGCTTCACAGAGACTCGTTGTACTGCGCCGATGCTACGAAAAGGCGGCTCGCTGACCTGCTGCACCCACAGAGCTGCTCGCTTGTATCTCCACTGTCTCATTCCTCTGATCTCAAGGAGCAGGAGCATGTGCAGGTCTGCGCCGCTCTAAAGTCCGATGCCGCCAGCACAGCCGCCGCCGTGTCTGACGGTATGACTCACTGGACTGACAGTGCTGTGTTCGATTACAACTTTGCACGCATCATTCAGCATACACTTGTTCAAACCGACGCCCGCGCTTTCGACACGGCTGAGCGATCCCGCGCGATACCGGCGTGCCAGCTAGCACTGCTCCATCAATAGGTCGGCTGGCCCAGCAGAACGCTCAAGACACGCGCGCTCAGTTTCTGACCCGCCGCATCGAGACACAATGAGCTCGAAGCGTCTCTGGGTGAGTGTCCGATGTGCGATCGCGCGCGATCGAAAGCTGGTATCACAGTGTGCTTGCACAGGCTTCCAAGTTCCACACATGCCTGCCCAGCGTGATGCTTCGGGACTGCATCATGCATGGTATACTGGCCTGCTCTTCATGGAGCTGTGATTATCGCCGCCAGCTTCGTAGACGGCCCTTGCTGCATGCCCTCGCCCATTGCCATCGCCGCTCTCTACATGATGTGCCGCTCATGACTGTTCGCAGCTGGAGGAGGAGCTGCAGGACGACCTCAAGTGGCTCATGCTCACGAAGACGATCCTGCACGTGGAGAAGAGCAAGTTCCAGGATGTGGAGCTGGTTGAGACCGGCCCCTTCGGCAAGGTGCGGCCGGCTGGCGGCGCCGCTGCGCCCACCATGGCTGCTGGGCATTTCCGGTGCTGCAATTGTGTCACTTTCAAAGACATGAAACGGACAAAGGAGGCTTTACAGGCGCTAGCCAATGCGTCCAGGTGCATGCCGTCATCGTGCGTTTGATGATGCCGCAGGTGCTGCTGCTGGATGGTAAGGTGCAGAGCGCGGAGGCGGATGAGTCCGTGTATCACGAGTGCCTGGTGCACCCGGCCATGCTGCACCACCCCAACCCCAAGCGGGTGTTCATCATGGGAGGTGCGCATGGGGAGCCACCGCGCTAGCCGCACCCTTGCGACCTGTGATACCTGCTGCCTGGATGCCGAATTTTGATTGACTGATGCAATTGGGACTGTCAGGCGGCGAGGGCTCCACGGCACGGGAGGTGCTGAAGCACAAGAGCGTGGAGCTGTGCGTCATGGTGGACATCGATGAGGTACATTTGCTTGGCGTCGCATGTATATGCGAACCTTGGCTGAGCCTCGCCTGAGTGCACTTTGTCCAGCCCGCATGGTGGATTTCGTGATTGCTTGTCTGGGCAACTGGATTGAAACCGCGCCCTCGCCGCCCCTGCAGCTGTCGTCACAGCACTGCCCAGGACATGGGACGCGCAGCCATGCAACGCAGTGAGCCACGCCGGCACCGGCGTGCGGACAGGATGGCAGCGGCCACCAAAACCCTGTGAAACCTGCTCCACGCAGGTGGTGTGCTCCTTCTGTGAGAAGCACCTGGACGTGAACGCGGCGGCGTTCAAGGACCCGCGGCTGCAGCTCATCATCAACGACGCGCGGGCGCAGCTGGAGAAGGCCGACGGCGTTTTCGATGTCATCATTGGCGACCTGGCAGACCCCGTCTACGGCGGCCCCTGCTACCAAGTGTGTGAGACTTGGTTATACGCCAGCTAAAACCCGTCTGGAAAACCACCTGCCGACTGTGAAGCTCGCCTCGCTGACAAACACGCCTGCAGGAGAGCGCTAACAGCTCGCTGTGCCCTGTCAAGCAGCAGCCGCCTCTGCCGACGTCGCGAACAATGTCCTGTCGGTCTGCTGATCACATGTCGTTGACCCTGGCGCCAGCTAGCGCAGGCGTAGCCACACAGCAAATCCGCCGCTGGGATCGGGACTTGCAATAGAGTGCTGCAGCAACAGGCTGGTTTAGCCTGTTCAAAAGGTGTGCAAACTTTCGTTGAAGGAACTGCCTTCTCCTGCATCGCAGCTGTACACCCAGGAGTTTTACCAGACGGTGGTGAAGGAGAAGCTGGCGCCGGGCGGCGTGTTCGTGACGCAGAGCGGTCCCGCCGGCGTGCTGTCCGCAACACAGGTGCAAGCGGCTGCTCGCTAGAAGGGCAGGCAGTCGCTTTTGCGCTCGAATGACAAGCATGTGCAGACTCTGTGACCTGCCACCAAGCCGCACAAACGGATAAGAGTGGAATGCAGGTACATGCCCAGTCTCTGCGGCGAGTTCCTCGACATTTCAAAGAAAGCTGTTGCTCTTGCAGGTGTACACGGCGATCAATCACACGCTGGCCTCCGTGTTCCCAACGGTCACGCCGTTCCTACAGCACCTGCCTTCCTTTGCCGACTGCTGGGTGCGCCTCCCATATTGACGCTCACTGTATACTGGATCTGCAAGCGCGCACATGAGTCGAACCACGATTCGGATGTGCTTGGACACAGTGGGTGCAGCACGCCATCATCGGCTTTGAGTCATTATTGACATCGTGGATCCGCTGCAGGGCTGGAACATGGCGTTCACCGACGCCTCCCAGAAGGTGCTCAGCGCGGAGGAGATCGACGCCCGCATCGCGGAGAGGCTGCCAGCCGACGGCCTCATGGTAAGGGGCAACCTTTGGACATGTTTTTGACTCTTTTTGACTTAGTGACCAATGCGCTGGTCGCTGGCGCATTAGGCAATGTCCAGCAAGGTCTGGCGCACTAGGCAATGTCCAGCAAGGGCTGGCGGTGCAAGACCTTGGTGGAAGCGATCAGTCTGCACCTTGTTTCGGAGAAAATTTTGTTGCATCCGCAGTACCTGGACGGCTCAACGCTGAAGGGCATCATGGCCATCAACAAGATCACGCGGAAGGCGCTGGCGGAGGAGACACACATCTACACCTTGGACAACCCCAAGTTCATTCATGGCGACGGTACGCCAACCGCATTCGTCTGTTGTGTTGATGTTCAGCCATCATTGGAAACTTGGGCTCCATCTGACTTGAATGTTGTCCCCTGTGATATCTGCTCTGATGGAGATCTCCTTTTGAAAAGTTGGCTGAGCACCGCTGAGAACCAAATTTGCAACATGCATTTTTTTCTGTTCTGCAGGCATCAAGACGCTGGTATAGGCGCCTTGCGCCGCTCTGCCTCGCGAAATTAACTCTAGCGCATTGTCCTGCAAGGTTTGGTAGTCCAGCTTTCGTCGAAGTTATTCGTTTGATGCAGTAGGTAGTTCAGGGTGTGGAGACGGCGTCAGCCATTTTGGCTCGCCCAGAACATTGTCGCGCGCAGTTTCAGAGGTCTGCATTAGATGTCTCTCACCGTCCTGCCTTTGTTCAAGAGTGGATTTGGCACAGCGGGCGCGATCGGATGCTTCGCGGTGTCCGGGCGGTGGGTTACTTGACAAACGATGCACTGCACCAGGCCTCGCTGCAACAACTATTAGATGAACCACTGCTTCATGTGCAGCATGAGCCATAGTATGTGATGCTGATCAGTTGATTTAAGGTTGCCGAATGCGCGCACGGTGGTTGCGTTCCGCATGTGTTGGGATAGTGGTTGCCTAACGCGCGCACTCTGACTCAGGCTGCCGCCGTGCTTTCCGCCGCACCACCCATTTATACCAACGCGCCAACAGCAGCAGTTGCTCTTTGCTTCCCTAGCTTTTTACGCAAAAGCACACCCTCCATTTACACTTGCTGCGTGCGACAGCCTGCACGGCGATTGACGCCAGGAGCGACAACAGAGATGTGTTGATCGGAATGGAGTGGTGATGCGTCGGGTGTGCTGTTCATTGCGCAGAGTCCTGAACCTGCAGCTCGTACATCTTGACGTTGAACGCCTCCCGTTACATGCGCCTTCAAGCGCAGTGTTGCTTGAGTCGTACACGTGATTGCAGTCATGATTGCAGTCGTGCCTCCATAGTCGGCAGTCATGGGCAGCTGCAACGCCTCCCGCCTGGCTGCCATTGCCGTGCTTGCGGCGTCACTCCTGGTGACGGTCAGCGCGGTGCAGTACATCCAGGTGCGCTACCAGTGTGCGCTTCATGTTTGATAAATGACCGCGCTGCGGAGTCTGGCGAGGCTTTGCCGAGCATCGCACCTGCACCCTTGCTGCGCAGGATGAGTACCTGTGGACAAAGGGCACCTGGCGGGACTACAAGCTGACTTTCCCGCTGCAGCACTTTGGCTTCAATCAGCCGGTCGCGCACGCTGACGCCGCCGAGCCCGCTGCAATGGCAGCGGGCGCGGCCTCAAACGCCACGGGCGCAGCGAAGGCGGGTGAAAGTGCAACCGCTAAGGAAGCTGGGTCCGGGCAAAAGCCAGAGGCGCTGCGGCTGCTGCCTGCGGAGGTCAGCACGCCAGAGCTGGAGGCAGCAGTGAAAGGCTATGAGGGCGTCAGCCTGCGTGGCGCTGTGCGGCCAACGTCTGGTGCCGGCTTGCCGCACGAGGGCATGAAGCCGGCATCCGGGTGAGGCTCGTGCCACGCGCGTTGACCCGATCCTGAGGCCGCTGCATGCTCAATGAGTGAAGCCCGGTCTATGCTATGCTCCTTGGTTTCCGATTCCTGGCAATGCCTGCGTGCTCCAGGTGGTGTGTGCAACGAAGCAAACACATGATGTGCCGTGGCAGGGATAATTGCCGGGTGCGACGCGCGAGCCTGAGTGCGATCTGGTCGCTGTGCAGGTCCCCGCTCAAGATCCTGGAGACAGACGCGGCGGTGCCCAAGGCCGCGGCGGTCATCGAGTGCCAAGTCTGCCAACATTTTGCAGAGGAGGTTTGGAAGGTGGGCTTGGACCTTGTGCCATTGGCTGCAGGGCGCATGCATGAATGTGAGTAGAGGCTTGGGTGCGTCGAAGCCTGGGATTGCGTGTCTGAGCAGCACGTGTGCTGGTTGCAGGGCCTGGTCCAATGGCTGCTGCGGGGCCCAGGACAGCCGCTGTCGCGCCAGCGGCTCATCAAGTACCTGCCAGAGATCTGCCAATGGGAGGTGCCCTGCACTGCCCGCATGTCTGGCTTCAGCTGCTTCTGTAAACTGCTTTGCATGCTCAGGGACACTCTGGATGTGTGCGCATGCTTCTGAACTAGACAAGTCTGCTTTTGTTCAGTAGCAAACGTCAGCACCACCTCCTGCAACAAACTGCCGTCGCACTCGCCAGAAGCTTTCGCAGGTTTCTGATTTTTTTTTGTGATGCATTTCCGCCCTTTCTTCCCTGCTAACAGGTGCCGCAGGTGTTTCTGCGGGAGCACGTCATCATGGAGGGCCTGCTGAAGCTGGGCGAGCGCGCGCCGTCGGATGACAGAAGCGGCGCGGACGCGCCGCCCGGCACGCTTGTCAGCGTCAGCCGCCGGCACGAAGAGGTCACCAAGATCCACGAGCTGCGGGCTGTGCGCCTGGCATGCTCCAACATCTTGGCGCCGCTGGTGAGGTTATCAAGAGCTAGTGTCGCCTTTGCCTGAATATGGAGAGCGCGTGTGCCCCAAGATGATGCTCGAATAAAGGGCTCCACAGTTTGCGGGCGGTTCGCCTGGCGTGCCTCAACATTCTGGCGCCCCTACTTAGAAGCTTCGCTACTACACTACCTTATCGCAAATCCAGAGTTGCTATCCAGTCCTGGCGAATAATTCTATCGTCATGGGCACGTCTAGCAGGAGCAAGTTGGAACACACCCGTTGACAGTGCCATGAACAGCGCCGAAGTAGAATGGCAGTGGAGCCTGTGAGCGCACCTGCCAGAGGTGCCCACTTATTGGCCTGCGTGTTCACAGCAGCGACAGAGGGACGCAGAGGCGAAGACGGCGCAGTCGAGGCGCCGGCGGATGCCAAGGAAGCGGCAGGGGAGGCGGCCTCTGCCGCCGCTAAGGCGGCGGCGGCAAAGGCGGAGGACGCCAAAGCCATCGTCTCCGCGTTCACAGACGCCCTGGAGCACATGGTGCGTGCATTTTCTTACCTAAAGGTATAAAATTACCTTTCCGTTCGCTGCCTTTTGTTTCCCTTTTGTTTGAAGCCGCCCCGCCAGCGCCGCTCTGGCCACTGCCGCGTCTGCCGTGTCGTGCCCTTGCCAAGGCGCGAAAAAGGCTTCATGGCGCATGGCCTACAGCCGTGCTGCGGGTGCCGTGGACCACGAGTAGAGGCAGCGCCTCATCCGACCTGTTCTCTTCTTTTCCCTTCCTGTCCCTGCCGTTCCCTGCTGTTCTGCCTTGTTTCAAGGTTCCATCACGCTCTTTTGCCGCGCCACATCCGCAGGTCATGAAGTTGGAGCACATTCCTGGCTTGGGGTACCCCACTGGGCAGGACAACGGCATGCGATCCCTCCTTTCTCGTTTCTCACGCTCTATCGTTGTGTCGCCTCCGCAGGTCATGGAGTTGGAGCACATCCCCGGCCTGGGGTACCCCAGCGGGCAGGACAACGCCATCCAGTGGTCGTCCGACGAGGATGACGGACCAGCGCTGCACGACAGCTGCCAGGACCACCACCCCGGCTGCGTCAACTGGGCCAAATGGGTGCGGCCGATTTCCCGACAGGCGTCGATTTCCCGCACATGCCTGGCTGAGATCGCGGGTGTTGGCGCGCCGCCTGTTTGGTGTGAACGCACAGGCAGCTTACTGCTGAAGCCACAGAGCATGCAATGAAGCTTGTTGTGTTTGCGCAGGGAGAATGCGAGCGCAACCCCAAGGTGCGAGCCAGTACCAACTGTCGAGCCAGCGAAGCCGGCTACTGCTTGCTGCAATGTAGACAGAATGCACTGAATGCACTGAATGCACTGCTGGCAAAACGGACAAAGGATTTCTGACGCCCACATGTGTCGCTGCACCAGTACATGATGGGGTTCGAGGAGTGGCCGGGCAACTGCAAGATGTCGTGCGGCGCGTGCACGCCGCCGGCGCACGTGCGCAATCGGTTCCTGTCAGAAAAGACATCCGCCGCACTGCTCCGGGCCGCGGACACCGTCGGTGGGTGTTCTATGTCAGAAAACCCTAAAACTACCCTCTCATCCCTCCATACCTGCAGAGCGCCTCGCCCTTCTCCGCTCTCGCATGTCCCCACCGCGAGCACAGCACTGTGTGTGACAGGAACGTCTCACATGCTGCAGCATCAATGCCGACATGCAGGCACATGCGTCTCTGGGATGCCTATGTTAGGATCCTGGTACCATCGACATCTGTAACCTCTGGGATGGATGTCCAGTGATGCCGCCTGCCACCTGTGACTGCAGTCTCCAAGCTGGAGCGGCGCCTGTGCTCGGAGGCGCCGCCCTGCCAGGGCAGCGTCGCGCGGCTGCTGGAGCGGGAGTTCGTCAACATGCGGGGCGCTGCGCGCGGCCTCGACGGCTTCCGCACCGACGAGCACGGCGTGCAGCACCCCCTGCAGGCCACAAGGTAACGTGACCCATATACAACCACTGTCGACCCCCAATATCGCCCCTACACCCCACCAGGTGCCGCCGGCAGCGGCTGCAGCTCGTGGAATCCTGGAAATAGGTCATATGAGACTTATTGTGTGCAGAGAGGCTTCCGCACTGACGAGTACGGCGTGCAGCACCCCCTGCAGCCCACCAGGTGCCGGATTTCTAAGTCTTCAAGTGAATACCCAGAGCAGTGCCGCCCGCGGGCAGAATGGCCCGGCCCGCTGCAGCCCACCAAAGTGCCGCTCACTGCGCTTCCAGCTCACGGAAGCCTGGGAAAGTACCATGTGCAAATGAGAAAGTTCGATTGCAGAGATGCTGACGCAGCGTTGGATGCGGCAATGCAGGGGCGCGCAGCACCCCCTGCGGCCCACCAGGTGCCGCCCGCTGGCAATGGTGGCGGCTTGTGCATGAGAGGCATGTGGAAAGGCTGCAGTCAGCCATGGAGGAGCCTTGACTGCAAGAAATGAAGGCACCACAGGTGTCTAAAACACGACGGCCCAGAAAGTGGCGCTGTGTCCTGACGCTTGGACCCTTGTAACACTGTCGAACCTCTTAGAAATTTCAGGACCAGGAGATTGAGGTCCAGCGCCCAGCGTGCAAAGTTCAGAGGATCAGCGCCGAACAGACAGCTGGTGTGTGATTGCGCAAAGCTGAGTGCTCTCGTAGTTGATGTCTGCTGGTTTGGCCATAGGTGGCCGGCCTCGCGGGTGGTGCTGGTGCGGCGGGCGTCGGAGGCGCTGACTGGGCGGCCGGAGGTGCCAGCGCCACTGTCGGAGGACGCCCAGCAGCCGTTGCAGCCCGAGCAGGTTTACAATCTATTTACCTAAGACCTATTATCACAGACAAATTGAGAGTGTGCATCGGCTTCCTCACCTCCCGTTTGTGCCGCCGCTGCCAGATGACGCGCGGCAGCCATCGCAGCCCGAGCAGGTCTGTGATGTGCAATGCTCTCAAAGCATCCGCATCCTCATCTGCTTTTGTGCCGCCGCTGCCACCGCCGGAGGATGCCCGGCAGTCCTCGCACCTGAGCAGTTTTGTAGGGCACTTCGTCCATACATCCCATCTGCAGTGAGTGTGCGCGTCGGCTTCCTCGCCTCCTTCTGATTGCCGGCGCTATGTGCTAAGGACGCATGGCAGACCCCCGCAGGCCGGCGACGCAGCTGATTGTTTCATGAGAGGCGATGCGAGCACCGCCTGCTAGATTTCTCTTCTGCATTGCCATCATCAAATGCCCTTCAGGCGCATCCATGGGGGCCATAGGCCTAGAAGACACTGGCTCAGGTTTCTGCCCAGGCGCAGGTGCCTGCGTCCTTTTATCGTGTGCCGCTCAGAGGTCGTGCAGCTGCACGAGTCGCATACCCGCATACGAATAAGCCGCATGACCCCGACCCTGGGCACCCTGCAAAACTGCTGATGCCAGAGCGGAACCATCAACCATCACTTGGCTAGCAGAAATGCATTGCACCCCCGTGCTCAGTGGCTCATGCTGCTGCCGCCCAGGCGATGGCGCGGGCGCTGCACGACAGGTGTTTGTACGCGGACGCGGGGTGGTGGAGCTACGAGCTGTGCTGGCAGCTGCACCTGCGGCAGTTCCACGTGCCGGCGGGCGGCAGCATCCGGCGCGTCGAATCCGCCCGAGCCCTGGGTAAGGACATCATAGCATTACACACAAGTCGGTCTACTCAAGTACACCGGAGTTTCTTAAATTGTAAGCTTATAGGAAGGATATTAAACTTGCATTCAACACTAGAATTTTGTAAAAGGAGTCGAGGCTGTGCATGCTACATATGGTGCCCCACATTCCTTAGCTTTGAGGCGGGGCCACAATCTCTGTGTTGGGACTTCCGGCATGGCACGGCGGACGGCAGCGGCCAGCACGTCGAGTCCGTTTGCGCCCTGGATGCGTCGGCCAGCATCCAGCATGCGCAGGCAGGCTCTATCTGCTGATGCGATGGGGTTGCATTGTTGAACATCACGAGGCTGGATGTTTGTTGTCTGCTGGTCAAAATCCCGTGTCTGAGGTGGAAAGCAATGCAGGCCGCGGCCTGTGTGGCCGCTCTGATGTTCAGTGTATCTGCTATCTGGCACATGCTACCTGCACATCATGTTGCCTGCAGCAAGCGCGCACAACATCGGAGGACATTAACAGACGTCACAACCCTCTTGAGCAGGCATCTACGACGCAGCCGAGTCCCAGAACAGCGGCAGGGCCGAGAATGGCGAAATGCCGACGCTGCCGGCGCAGCACCTGCTGGAGGGCACCGCCGGCAGCCGGGTGCCCTACTTCCGGCACAGCTACACCAGGCAAGCTGACCACAGCCACGCGCTCTGCCAGGCGCTGCCTACTTCAGCCCGGCATATGTGCCAGTGCTCCAAAGCGATCCGCGATTGTCAGCACTCGCAGCACTGTATGACACACACAGTTGGGGGCAGCTTTCACCAGGCTGTCACTGTGCACTCGACCCTCATCCTTTCATCCTCCTGAATTATTCATCCTTCTGAATCATGAATGTAGTCGTGCACTGTGTTGCAGGGGTGCGGCGTGCCATGTGCCGGGTGAGGGGGAGGTGCCCCGCAGCGCGGAGGTCCGCGCGGCCTGCTCCCCCGACGGCGCCACCCACTTCGTGATGCACGAGCCGTCGCCGTGCGCCTACGTCGCCGTGCTGCACACGCCGGTGCTGTGCGGCCTGCCGGGCTTCCAGCCCGACTGGACCGGCCTCGCTGCGTTGCCAGTGCTGCACTCGCCGGGTGCGAGAAACGCCACTGCCTTGCCCCCTGTTTTGTGCCTTCATGTTTGCCTTTCATGATGCCGTCGAAGTGGGCAGACCTCCAAATCGCTGGGAGTGTTGTGAGGGAATGTGAGGGAGGGAGATATCGCAGGACTGTGTTCAGCGCTAGGTAATGCCTGCATGCCTTGCGAGATTGATGCCGACATGAACCGAAAGCCATGCCTTGCACAGGCTCAGCGGAAACAGAGATGGGCGGTGTCAAAGCACAGCAGCTGGCGGCCAGTGTACTTGCAGAAGTGGCAGAGGCCCTGGGGATGCCGGGCCTGCAGTTCAGCTTTATTGGGGAGCCGCAGCCGGCAGCCGGGGAGGACGCGGCAGCTGCCGTGGCGGAGGCGGGCGCAGGACAGAAGGGGGCGGGAGAAGGGGCAGACGGGAGGCAGGACAGCGGCACTGCAGCGACTGCGGCAGCGACCACCACGCCAGGGGAAGCGGCTGCAGTGTCCGACTTGGGGGATGACAGCTCGAAGCCGAGCCCGGTGGACCCTAGCTCAGACGCCGACGGCGATGCGCGCGCGGCAGAGCCGCAGCAGCCGGCGCCAGACCAGGATGCATCCTCCGACCACACGGAGCTGTAGGGATGACTATGAGCTCGTGCAACCCGCCACAATATATATATATATATATATTTAGGCTCTGCGCTGGCTGTAGAGCTGCGGGTGCCTCCGCAGCGCTATGTGCGTATCGTAATGCACTACGCGCCTCGTGACTGTGCCCTTGGAAGGCCTATCCCAGAGAATTATTGCTTTGGAGAGGGCGCCTGACAACAATTTGCAATTTGCAATTCAACAATGCCAACGCATGTGAAGCATCGAATGTCAACACTTCAGTCACCTAAAACCACATGCAGAAGCCGAACTTGATGTCCCTGCCCTTAGCCAAAAAACCTTGCTGTGCAGCGTCTTGCAATCTGCGCTTGCGCATCTGACGGGTACAGCGGCTTCAGCCGTGCCAGCCTCCCAACAGCCCGTGCTTCTCCCACAGCCAGTCGCGCCCAGATCGATCCACATTCTATGCCCGCGCAATGCGAATAGCGTCACACCGGCCGCCGCCAACATTGCGGTCACGTCCTGCTATGCGGAAGCGGCGGCGGCGGCAGGACGTCCCGCCGTCACACCGCAGACAGCTCCATGCGGTTGGGCGCCACCGGCACCCGCATTATTGCGGCGTCCCCTTTGGGGGCGGCGGCGGCGGTAGCCGATGATCCTGTTCGCACCGCACTCTGCCGTCACACCGCAGAAAGGTCCATGCGGCGGGCGCTGCCGGCATCGCCCGAGCCGGTCGCCTGCCGTATGATGTCCTCGATGAAAGGCCGCATGCCCGCGTCGGCGTTGAGGCAGAACTTGACTAGCGACCGCAGCTCCTCGGGGTAGGCGTCGTGGTGCGGCCACGAGAGCGACCCGTTGATGACCGCCAGCATCAGGCTGCCGCCCGCCTCGTTCAGCACACGCTCGAATGGCGACACGCCGTACATCATGAAGTACCTGCGGCCGGCGTTCACAAGGTTTCCCAAGGCTTGGGCAGTGGCATGCTGCTGGCGCCAGTGGCTGGCTAGCAACCTTTGGCTGGAGTGCACGCCTCACAAATTGGCTGCAGCAGACAGGTAGGCGGCAATGCGACAAGTTCAGGACGCACAACCTTGCAAAGGCCTTCAGTGATGCCCAGGACAACTGGCAAGTGGAACTGCTCTTGTCATGCAGAAGAACAAGGGGCCGCTCACAGGAGGTGGCCGAAGGACCGGTTGTCCGCGCTCGTCAATGCTGATTTTCATTCAACCTCGTATGTTTAGATGGTAAGGTTACGGTCCACAGAAGAGACGCACAGCAGGCAGCCGAGGGACCAGGTGTCCACACGCTCGTCGATGGTGCACTGGGAGGCGACGTCAAACAGCTCCGGCGCGCGGTAGGGCGCCGTGCAGTGCGCCTCCGCCTCCTCCTGCACAGTCAGAGGGCCTGGTGAGTGATGAAACAAGCTTAATTGGTTTGGTTCGGCGCGCGGTACGGCGCCGTGCAGTGCACCTCCGCCTCCTCCTGCACCGCCGATGATTTCGAGGGTTTCAGATCTCGTGATTATCAATGTGAACTTGTGTTGCACCGGCCCGCGGTAGGGCGCCGTGCAGTGCGCCCCCGCTTTCTCCCCCTGCACCGCCAAATTTGGGGGGTGTGAGAGAACGAGGCGCACCTGCATCGCCAGCGCGTCAGAACGCGACTTGATGATGCGCCGCCCCTCCTGCACGCTGCCAAAGTCCATGAGGACCGCCTGATACCTGCGCCAGCCACAAGGTACTCATCAATGTTCAGGTGAAATTTCAGTCTGCTAGGCTAACCCCTCCCGCACGCTGCCAAAGTCCATGAGGACCGCCTGGTACCTGCGCCAGCCAGCTCTTGGTGAGTTTCAGCCTACCAGGCTGACCCCTCCTGCACGCAGCCAAAGTGCAGTGTCAACTTTTACGTGCCACATGTTGAGGGCAGCGACCAAGTGTGACAGCTCGCCACGCCGCTCGCAACAATGTTGGTTGGAGCTCTTCGGGAAAGGAAGGCGCCATCACACTGGCTGTGCGCCCAGAACTGCACACCTGCCTCGTCTTCGGCTGTTGCCGCCGTCTGCGGACCGCAGCCGTAACAACACGTTGTGCGGCTTCACGTCCCGGTGTATCAACGGCTGCGGCTGCAGGCTGTGCATCGCTTGCAGCGCCCTCGCCACCTGCAGGGGCACCAGGGCGGCAATCGACAACAGGAGCCGCGGACGGCGAGGGGAGGTTGCTGCTGTGGCATCACCAGATTTCACAGCGACCCGGTCCGCAAACTTATGGTTGACTTGGGCTGGACAGCAACTGAAAGGCGGAGTGGATTGCGGAAGGTGCGGCAAGCAGGTTACCTGGATGAAGATGTGTATGACGTCAGACGCCGGCAGCTGCCGCCCCTCTGCCGCGAGTCGCTGCGCCAGGTCCGCCAGCGAGCCCCCCGAATACAGCGGAAACAGCATGTAGGCGACATGCCGTGCACCGCCACCGATGCCGCCGCCGCTGCCTCCTGGACGCCACCAATATACAGCTCAGTGTCGCAGCTTTGGCGCAATGCTCACAGCAATCTCCACGCACACAGTGCAATCTATATGCACTTTGGCGCAAAGCACAAGCATGAAGCGTCCTTTCAGGGTCCAAAGTTAGCTGTGTACCTGCCGGTGCTGGTCCCACGTGCGACGCCAGCAGCGGCAAGAGGTTGGGATGCCGCAGCCGCGACATGACCGCGATCTCGAATCGTGCGGCTTTCAGCTGCTCCTGCGATGCCGCCTGCACCTGCAGGTTCAGGGAAGGGCAGCTGGTCGGAGCATGCGCCGTGCCTTTCATTGGTTCTCCAGCTCCCAGTGACATCGTGTGCCCCTTGTCGTGCATGCTGGACTCACCCCTTCGCGGCTGCGATGTAAAGCACATGTGTTTCAGACTGTCGGCGGACACCAACCAGGCACGCGCAGAGATTCTGTTGTGCGTGCACAGACCTTTTTGAGCGCGTACTCGTGCGCCTGCGAGGCGCCGCCGCCGTCGCCCGTGTCCTCCCGCACCAGGTACACAAAGCTGTAGCCGCCCTCGCCCAGCAGCCGTATGACTCGGAACCGCCGCGTGCCCAGCACCACCTCCTCCGCCGCCAGCTCCGGCAGCCAGTTGCGGCAGCTATGCCCCATAAGCGCCGTCAAAGCAAACTGATGTAGTACCCCGCCGGAGCGGCGAGGCATCGCGGCGGAAATTGCTGTGCGAGCTGTATACACGTGCAGCTCTTGTAAGTGGTGCAAATCCAGATGCGGAGATTGCCGGACCTGGACATGAAGGTGGAGGACACTGTCTCCACGCATCCTGATACGGCGCCCGAGACGCTGTCAAGCCAGCTCATGCCTGGCTGCGCTAAATACGGATCTGACTGCCGCTGCGAAGATTGTTATCAGGCCTTTGATGGCTTGTTTATGTCGAGTGCGGTGGAAGGCGTTATCAGCTGGCGTGTCGCGAGTACAGATCGATCTCAAGGTTGAGTTGCTGCCAGTGCTGCGTACGCGGGGTGATCAAGCGGGTGCGAGGCGAGTTTAGAGGCGCCCTTCCGTGGTTCACGCACAGAGGGTGTGGGAAGCGAGTTATGATGCTCAAAATGGCCCTCAGCTGCATGTTGGTGCAGCTGGATCACGGAGCGGACTGCCCACAACACAGTTGACGCTCCAAAGGTATACGTGCAGGAATTATACAAGTGCACATGGACTTGCAATGACGCGGCATCCGACAACGCCGCGGGTCGGAATACAGGCATCGGAGCACAAACGTCGCTATCGTTGTTGAGGGGCGCTTCAAAAATCTGGAACGTCATGGCTCGCATCCGATATCGGTGGACCATGACCACGATTCTGGTCTTGTTTCTCGGCGCCTCGGTGCTGAACATTTTCCTGTACAGCGCCCGCGTGCCGCAGGAAGTACACAGATTTGTGCCGCGTCCAAGTGCGGCGCGGTGTGTGAGGTCAGTCAGGCGCATCAGTGGTCATGTGCAAGATCAGAACACCAGTTGAAGATGCACGCTACAATTGACATCATCAGTATGCAGATCAACTTTGCGGCGTGCGGCAAGGCAGCCGCGGCATCTGCCGCCGCCGCCGCTGCCGCACAACGTGAGCTCAGTGGCTGTGCCTGGCTGCCGCGACACTGCAAAGAGCTGCGAAACATACAAGCGGCAGGAGGGCTGCCTGCAGAACCCAGGTAGGCGGAAGATTGCCTGTCGATGCTGTTGCGCGGCAGAATGGATTGAAAATACATGATGGCAGGAAGCTGCGACATGAGCAGTTGCTGGTATGCACCTAACATGGCTCTTGTGCTGTGGCGCAGCATTCATGCTTGCCCAATGCAAAGCCGCATGTGGGCTGTGCCGGCGCCGCTTCCTCGCGTCAGTGCCTTCAGAGGTGATGTTTAAAGCTGGAAGAATGTGAGGTGCGCAATAGGATTATCATTGCTTTCTTGCTTTTCAAGGCGCTGACCGAGATGACCGCTTGCCGCAGGTGCGCATTGCCGGCAACGTGAGCATGCCATTGGTGGGCTATGGGACGGCTGGTTTGGGGATGAGCACGCAGCAGGCGGTGCAGTGGGCGCTGCAGGCCGGCTACCGATTGCTCGACAGCGCGCAGGTGAGGCTCGTGACCCAGGCACTCTTGCCAGCTGCCGCACAGCACGAGCCTCAACAGTGCTTGCATGTTGCGTCCATGCCGAGCGCATGACATTCCCTAATGTTCAATGCAAGTCAGGCTCGAGAGTGGTACTGGGAGCCCGGGGTGGGGGCCGGCCTGCGCGAGAGCGGCATCGACCGCCGCAAGGTGTTTCTGACCTCGAAGCTGCACCCGCGGCACCACGGCTTTGCGTCAGCCACGCGGCAGCTCGAACAGGTGGGTTCCGCTTCCTCAAGCACGCAGCGTCTGTCCCCAACGGGACGAGTTGCATCAACAGACATGTGTCGGACGCTGGTGTCAGTCCCCAGACCCAGCACTGGAATGTGTCTCGCCGCACCTGCAGTCCCTGAAGGACCTGGGAACGGACTACCTGGATATGCTCCTGCTGCACTACCCGGTGTGCTGGGAGGGACTGTGCGGCAATGCACGCCCTGAGGGCACCTGGAAAGACAGCTGGAGGGCGCTGGAGTCCGCCGTGCGACAGGGCAAGCTGCGAGCTATAGGTGTGGCGCATCCGCATTTTCATGCGCACGCATGTCACTCTGGGCACCCCGGCTCGATGATTGTCTCTGGTGTGTCCAGCCAGAGCTCTTGACGTCGTGATGCTTCGTGCAGGCGTGAGCAATTTCGACATTGTAGAGCTGGCAGAGCTGCTGAAATTTGCAGAAATCAAGCCGGCGGTGGTGCAGCGGAACAGCGACCCTTTTAGCCAGGATGTTGAGATGCTGGCATACTGTCGAATCTCTGGCATCCAGTACCAGGTGCACTGGGGTTGCACGCTGCACACACTGCAGCCTGCTGGTGTTGATGCCAAAACACATCGTGATCGTTCCGAATGGAAGCCCGCCTCCGAGAAGCAATTCGACGTTGCTGTGCGCAGGCGTACAGCAGCCTGGGGACTCAGTGGCTGATGAGGGGCCACAAGCAGAACCCGGTGCTGAGCAGTCCTGTCGTCAAGCAGGTTGCGGCAGAGCTGGGACGCTCCAGTCCCGCTCAGGTCGTGCTGAAGTGGGCCCTGCAAAGCGGCATGGTGTGTGCCGCTCACCTCTGCTTGCGCGCCCCATAAGTGGGATTGTCTGGATTCTGACTGCGTGAGCAGTTGAAGCCTGATGAACATCTTGTCCTCCGTCCCTCGCAGGCTGTGATTCCGCAGTCAGGCAACAAGGCGCACATTGCGTCAAACCTGGACTTGGGCGGCTTTGCTCTGACGTCGGACATGCTTCTGCGCATCGACTCCCTCGACGGAACGTTGACATAAGGCTGCAATGTGTTTTGGAGGAGATGGCTCTTAGGATCGCCCGAGAAGGGCAGTTTTTGACAGCGAATTCCTCAGCGGCGCTCTACACCAGGTATGCCGCCGTCCATCCTTGCTGTCTTGGCTGTGGCAGGCTTGCGAATTCCCAGACGCCGGAAATGGATTTGTTTCACTGCCTTCATGCAGATGCTGTCAGCTGGCCTAGTGCCGCGCTGGCATGCAGTTTGCGACAACCCTCGGCGCTGCGGCTTGGTAAGGGATGAGCGGCGGTGCCCCCCAATGCTGCACTGACCTAGGACGCATGAGATACTTGACAGGAGTGTTCAGCTTGCATGCTGTGCAGTAGTGCAGATGCATTTTGTCTGCGAAACTGTGAACCACCTACATGCTCTGCTTAGGGTTTGTAGCACACCCGCGAGTTTTGACCTACTGGCACCTTGCCGACCCCTCCAAGATGCATCTCGCCAGTCAATGCTTTGCGGAGACGAACAATGTCCTTGTAGACATCATTTTCTCATGACGTAGTGCGTGCCTATGTGAAACTGGCGCCCTGACCGAGGTCAGCAAGACATCTCACTTTTTAGTCACCGTTTCAAATCCCAGCACCGAGCAAGCCTTGTTGTGCGTGCTGCTCGGCTACGGAACAGAAGTCTTCATTCTCGTTTGCTGACGGATTGACGGGCCAAACGAAGCGTTACATCGAAGTTTGACATTCAGTCACTGTGCGCGGCCCGCGGCATTTGCGGTTCTTGAACAGCTGATCAGAGCTGTTATGAACCGGACAGCGCAAAAGCCGTATGATGTGCGGCGGCTCCAGAGCAGCAAGACCCTGCGCAGTCTGCCGGGCGCAGCTTCGCACCTCGGCGTGCGGCGACAGCGGCGTGCTATCTGCACTAGGGCAGAGGTGCAGCAGCGGGAAGGGCTGCGGAAGGTGGTCCTCGAGGCGAAGGAGGCCACCGCGGAGAGCTTTGCGCCATTTGGCCAGGTGCGGCGCATGGCGTGCTGCTGCCCGCGCCGTTTTGCACAGGCGCAAGATTTTGGCGGCAAACCGCGATCGCCTGGGAACGCCTGCTGCTGAGCTTGCTAGCCAGGTAGACCTGCACCTCGCAAACCGCCTTGTACTGCTGCATGACATCAAAACCCGCTGGTTCGCAGCTCATCTCCGCCACGGACGACGGCAAGCAGTTTGACGAGGAGGACGCGCAGCTGGTGCTGGATCGGGGGCAGTCGCCGCCGCGCTTTTACATCATGAAGCTGCCGCGGCGCGGCCTGACCTTTGACCGCATCACCTTCCACCGGGACGTCACCCAGTGTTTGGGTGGGCATGCCTTTGCGGAAGAGTGCACGCACTCCTTTGCCATCAGACAGCGTCTGGGTCTGGGCCTTGGAACGCTGCATGTGCCTGCAGGTATGAGCCGACTGCAGGGACCTCCTGCGAGACGATATGGCCATCCATTCGTTGCAGGCTCCTTCCAGCTGGAGCCATGGTACCTGGCAGTGGCAGCACCCACCGGGTCGGTCGAGGAGCCGCCCACCGTGGCGGACCTTCACGCATTCAGGGTGAGCGGCACCTGCCAGGGTGCTCATGCTTGCAAGAGACGTTGCTGCAAGGCTGCTGTTTCAATCACCTGACGAATCCTTTAATTTTGCCACAGGTGCCGCATGGCTCCTTTGTGAAGCTGCACATGGCCACCTGGCACGGTAAGGGAGCCGGCCACGGAAGAATTTTTTTGCCGTGTACTGCCAGTTCACATCACGCATAGCATGGGTCCAGAAGCATCCGAAGGAAAGGATGCACGGTTGACAGCGTCATGTCCTTGGTCCTGCAGCTGGGCCGCTGTTTGATGGCGCAGACAGCATGAGCTTCTTCAACCTGGAGCTCGCCGACACAAATTTAGTGGTGCGCGCCCTTTGCCTGCTACTTGCGAGTGCTTGCTGTTCAAGTCTCGTCTTGCAGTGCTGCGCAAGGAAGGAGAGCAAGACAGGGGGAACATTCTTCTCGGGATGGAGGGCTGAGATGGCAGGTCCGCATCGAATGCAGGATCACAACACGCATCGATATGACAAGGACGATGAAGCGTTCGAGGTGCGCGAGACGGGGAGGAGGGTTCGGTGGTGGAGTGACACGCTGCGCGAGTGATATGATGGCGGATCTGCCGCCCAGCATGGGGATGCAAACGTCACTGCCCACCTGAGACTGCCAGCATTGCGCCAAGTGAGTTGTCAGAAGCCGGGGGCACTGTCTCCTAGGTCAGTTGAAAATGTGAAGAGTGATTTCTGTGTTCGTCATTCATGGATGAAACTTGTATTGTGTAACGCTGGTTTCACGATGTTGCATTTCAAGTTTTGCAATTTGCTGGGCAACCTCGCACGTTCTCCTGTCACTTCCTAGTATACACAACAGAAACGGGCAGCGCAGTGCTGCGTAATGGCATTCACCCAACGTCACGGCGCTTGTTCGCTGTGCGACAGCCGCACTTCGACCTTCTAGTACACAAGTATCAGTTCACTGGGCAGTATGTCCGGCAAAACTTCGCCAGGAGAGCGACCATCCGCGCCGAAGTGGCTGGCAGCCTGCGTACATCAAAGAATGTGTTTCAAGGCAAAGAAGACATGCTTGTAATTATTAAGCCGGATTCCGTCGAGGAAGGGCAGCTCGATGCATACTTGACGCGGCAGGTGCAGTGGTCTCGGACAAAAAGCGCTGCGGCGGTTGTAGGGCAGCGGTCACTCGGCATCCCTTGCAGCAAATGGGTCTGGCGATGAAGCGTGCCGCCACAGTCAGGCTTTTCCCAGCCGCACACTGTTTTGAGCCATGCAAATTGCGCACTCGAAGGTGATGGCGACGAAGACTGGTGCGCCGGTTAGCAGGCCCTGGCACACGGCTGCTCCTGTGCTGGTCTCAGGGTCGCCCTGCATGCTGCGGCCGTACACCAGTGGCGGGTGGTGCTGGTGCACCTGCAGGGCGCAGCGCATAGCTGCCGCTCAGCCGAACGCACATCCTGGACACCTCCCTTCAGGCGGCATGCTCGGCTTGCCATCCAGGCGCCGCCGCCCTCCTAGGCAAGAGCATCGTGGACAGTGCAGGGCACCAAGTGACTGAGCTTCGGGTACGCAACTCAAGCATTAAAACATACGAGTAACTTTCGGTGTGCACCTCGTATCTCCTGCCCTGGATGGCCAGGCCACGCCGGACCGCCTGCTCCCGCGGCCCCGTCACCGCTGCCGACAGCGACTGCATGTCTGCCTTTGTGACGCCCTGCGCACAAACATCCAGTGACCGTCGGTTCGGCCCTTACAAGCAGCATCACAGATCCATGGACACGGGCAGACGATGCTGAGGGTGCTGTGTACCGTACGGCACGCACCTGGAAGGTTGAGTGAAGCACATTTGACGCCGCATCGAAGATGACGACCCTGCTGCAGCCTGCCAGCTCTGACTGTGCGGCGCGGGACAGCTGCTCAGCGCCGCCGGCCGGCGCCTCGGCAGTCATTCACCCTCGCTCAAGTGCTGCTGTGCGCCTCGCGCCACTGCTGTTCTCAATGCACTGCCAAGTTCAAATTGTGGCAGAGCGGATCGAAGGAGCTGGGCGTTGCGCCTCCTGAAATGGCCACTGGATCCAGCAAGTACTCGGTGGGCGCTGATGTCAGTGCGAAAGCTGCACTGATTCGAAACCGTCTGCTGAGAGCCTGTCAGCAGGTCAGTCAATGGCAGCCGAGGGGCCGAGGGGAGGCTTGAAGCGGTCTCTCAGAAGTACCGTGAAGTCAATGCTGTGGTGCGCAAGACTGCTGGAAATGCAACTGTGCCTTCGTTTCTGCACTGTGCGCATCTGGATCTCTTTCGACTCAGTGGTGTCCCGTCGTCGGCTCCCATTATGCCCCGTGGCGTTGAAAAGGCTTTTCGGCAGGTCGGCAGCATCGCACAGCCGGTCCTCGTTCACCTGACAATGTCAAAAGTCATCTTAAGCTTCGTTCTCACTGTGCGCAGCGGCGCATCCGGCGTGAAGGAGTCGGATTTCCGTTGTTGCACGTGACCCAAAGCGGGCAGTCAAGCCCGAGTGCGAGAACATGTATTCATTGCCACAGGCATGACAGCGCAGCCGTCAATAATTTAATTTGCACACCTATTCAGAGTTCCTTGGCAGTGTATCACGGGCTGCTCGTGCGGCTGCCACGGAACGCCGTGAAGCCCGAGCAGCGGATGGCACCGTCGACGCTATGTTTTCATCTGGCAGCGCTGTCGAGCAGCCAGGAGTCAACCTTCGTGCCGAAGGTGCTTATGCAGACTCGACGGGTGGCGCAGCCAGCGATGGCCCCCTCGCCTCTGCAGCGGCAGCGGCGCCTGCAGGCGCGGCAACGACATACCACGTCTCAGCCGACTCGATTTCAGACGATTTTGCGTCTTATGTGGCTCGCCAGCCACTCATCAGCCCGTTCAGCACAGTCCAGGATGGCCTTCCGCCAGACAGCCCAGCCGGGATGCCGCCGCGGTTCGCATCGTCTGCAAGCTCAAGTTCGTCAGCGCAAGACCGGCCGCTCGTGTCGCTGCGCGCAGCCTACGGCGGCTCAAGCAGCCTCTGCGACGAGTCGCCGAGGGCCAGCGCCCATCTTCTCGAGCAGCCGCAGCTGCAGCCGCCGCGGCGGGTGTCATTTGCCGCCAAGAACCCGCTGTGGGTGGACGGCCTGACCGGCGCCCCCAGCATCGGCGGCCAGTCATCGGAGGAGTCGCCAACGGCTCCGCTCTGGCGGGTGCCGCCGCCCGCGGTCCGCAGCAGGCCGGTGATGCTGAAGCAGAATTCGGTGCTGCCGCTGCCGGCCGGCGCCATCGTCCCGCTGAGACTGGTGTGTCTTGCCTGACGCCATTATGCAGGCCTTGCTTGTGTAGGAATCTGTGAGGTGGTGCTGGCGATGATGCATCACATAGCTCCTGCGTTCACGCACCACGCACGCCATCTCTGCGGCTATGCATCTAGGATATCAAGCATGACGAGTGATCGATGTTTTGCAGTCGCCGGCAAATTCCATTTTTGACGCGAGCCCCAGCATGGTGGCGCTGCCGCTGTGGAAGCAGCGTTCCCTGTGCGTACTGAACAGCATCCCGTACCTGGTGATTTCGATGATCGTGACCACGATCGCCATCTTCCTGAGCGACGTGCGCCTGGCGGTCACCCCGCCGTCCGCCGACAAATTCTTCACTGTCCTGGCCTCGCTGTGCCTGGTGCAGTTTGCGCTCGAGCTGGTGCGCTCCCTAATTTCGATCGCTGATGCTTTGGCTCGTCGTGTACTCTGCGAAAGCAGTCTGCTTCTGTGGATGTTTGGGGAGGAGGGGGCAGCCTGTTTGCCAGCATCATCGTTATCGTTCCAGCAGCCTGGCGGCTGATGCGCCGTGACGTTACAATGTCCACAGGTATGGACGTCAGTGGCGAAACCAAAGTACATTATGGGATTCTGGTTCTGGCTGGACCTGATCTCCACGGCGTCGCTGCTGCTGGACATCCCGGCGCTGCAGGTAGACAGAATCGAAACTGTTACTCTGGAATCGGACAGAGACCAGCGCGTCGACTGCCTAAAGGGCGTCGCATCCGGCCACATCCTCCACATTGCGAACCCCGAATCGACGAGCAGTAAATTTCATCAGCAGCGCTTGACCACTGCAAATCACCTGACTGCACGATGGCATGTTGCGACTGACGGTCATTGAATTGCGCCACGCACTGCCAGGCGTCGTGGACCTCCGCCGGCTTCAGTCGGGAGAGCAAGAACTCCTCGGTGCTGCGCGCCGCAGTGCGCGCCTTCCAGCTGATCCGGATCTACCGGCTGCTGAAGGCCCGTGCTGCCCCAGTGATGAGAAGTGTTGTCAAATGAACCTTTGCTCATCCTAATTCGGCAATTGTGTGGCTGCTGGTGGCGCGGCATCTGCATCCACCCCGTCAGTCATCATGCCGGACTGCTGATGTTGCGCCCTGGACACTGTAGCCATCGTCACCAGCCCTGCATTCCCGCCATGCCAGGTGCTGCAAATCATCCAGCTGGTGAAGCTGCGCCGCGAGCGGCGCCGGCGGGCGCTCAATGTGGACGAGGACGGCAACGAGATTTTCGACGAGGAAGCCGACTCCCAGCCGTGCGCAAAAGCAACCCTACCAGCCTTGGGCTTACCATTCAGCAGCACAGGGCCTTGGGTTTCAGCTTTGAAGCTACTGTTTCGAACGACGAGCTTCACAGATCCCGACGCTGTGCTGCAAGCGTGACAGCTTCACAGAGACAGCCCCCGCATTACCGGTGTAACAATTTGTACTCCTGACAACGAATGCAGGTCGCGCGTGGGGCAGAAGCTGTCGGACCTGACCACCAGCCGCGTGGTGCTGCTGGTGCTGGCCATGCTGTTCGTGCTGCCGGTGTTCAACATCGGCAGCGGCATCTACGGAACCGCGCCGCCCCTGGGCTCCGCCGGCATCCAGGTCGGTTGTACAGCAGACCTGCTTCACAATGTGTCTCGTGCAGCAGAATCCGTGGCGGCAAAAGCTTTGGACAGACCTTGGCGCCGCCATCAAAATTCAAGCGAAGCATGAACGGCACCGCGCCGCCGCTGGCATCCGGGTGCGCCCAACCTGTCGCAAAGCTGCACATCATAATGGCTCCAGCAGCAGCGCATATGTGACATGACACACTTTGATGCATCTACGGCAGCGCGCCGCCCCTGGGCTCCGCCGGCATCCAGGTCAGTCAGGTTGCAGCACATCTGCATGTAGTGGCTCCTGCAGCGGCGTTGACAGCAGTGCAATTGCTAGATGGAGGATGAATGCCCGGGCAATCCTGCTGTTCGACCATCTATGAAGCCCGTCGGCGTTCCAGATTCTTGTGGGTAGATATTCCTTCGGAAGCAAGCATTCGGGCGCTAAGTCGTAGCCTGAAGCGTCACCTTGCGGCACCTGCAGGTGCTGCACGAGCTGTGGATCAACGAGGGCTACACATCGCCGGCGTTCATGGCGGCGGCGCAGGTACCGCTGCGCAACACCTACTCGTCGGACTTCTGCGTTTGCTTTTAAATCTCCAGAATGCCAAAGTGCAAGCGGGCAGATCAACATGATGAATGCATGGCCTGTAGCAGCAGTACGATGCCAGTAAAACCTGAACTTTCAAATTAACACAGGTCTTCTTCCCTAGCGTGGCTGTCGAGACGGAGCAGGTCAACCTCGCGGATTCACCCTGAAACTTAAGCTACCAGCAGCAGCGTGTGTGATCTTTTACCATCAATGCCAATGCAGGTATCTTTTCCGAGTGCTGCAGTGGAGGCGGAGCGCCTCATCCTGGCGGGCTCGCCCTACACCCTGGGCCTGGGGTCCTCCGGCGCGCACAACACCTTCCGGCCGCTGATGCTGACCATCTGCAACTCCACCTTCCTGCCGGCCACGCAGGCGAAGTACGATGCCCTGAAGGTGCGCACCACGCACCTGGCTGCACGGGTTCCATGTTTTAGCTGGGCTTCGAGAGTGGGCTGTGCCCTTCGGAACTCAGGCATTTGCGGCCAGACAGGCAGCAGCGGTGCCCGGCAGGCCCAGCAACGTATGCACAGACTAGAAATCTGATTTGCGGACACCTTTGGCTGACTGGTGCTCGTGCCGCCGCGTGCAGGTGCACATAGCGGAGCACTGGCGGCCGGACGAGCTGACGCACGAGACGGTGTCCACGGCGGGGTGCCGCGACCCGGCGCTGGGCCCCTGCCTGGTCAGCACTGGCGTGTTCGACCTCAAATGGGAGTCGCAGCTCCAGGTGCGCCTGTTTTTGCGATGAAGACCCTCTCAGAACCGCGAGTCGGTTCTGCAGCGCCCATGCAGGCAGACGCATGGGGCTGTGTTGGTGTGGTTCGCATATGACGGCCGCTATCGCTGTCTGCTGGCCTGTGGGCATGATAGACGAAGTGACAAGAGTAAAGCGCATAAATGCGCGCCCGTCGCCATGATGTGCATTCCTGGCTCTGCCGTCCGTGACGCCGCCGACGCCACCGCGCAGGCCATACTGGACATGCTGCGCATCATAACGGCCATCATACTGCTGGGACTGGGCGCCTGGGTCTTCAAGCGCGACACGACGCAGCTGGTGCTGGTGCCCATCGAGCGCATGTTCAAAAAGGTGACAACAACTTATATGGAACCACAACGAAAGTCAAGTGCGACATGACGCAGATGGTGCTGGTGCCCATTGAGCGCATGTAATGAAAGGTGACAACAATCAAAATATCAATCAAGCATCAGCGGAAGCCATAACGAGATCGTCAATGATAACGTCAATGACAATACGTTGTGCCAGTAGGTTGGCAGATCTTGTGTGGCAGCGGCGCTATTGCGCGCCGCGCAGCGGCTTGACGTGCCGTCGTCTTTCTGACCAGGGAAAAACTGCTTTGCGGCAGGTGAAGCAGGTGTCCCTGAATCCGCTGGCAAAGCATGCCAAGATGAAGTCCAAGGGCTCGGAGGAGCAGCTGGAGACGCGGCAGCTGGAGACCGCCCTCGACAAGATTTGCAGGTGCACTGAATTCGCTCTCGGGCAAGATGTGCCTCCCTCATGGACACTCATGGTGATCATGCAGACATGGCCGCATGTTGCCAGATGAGGCAGTCGGAACGCATAGACATGCGATGAGTTGCAGGCTGTAAAAGGGTCTTCAGCTCCACCTGTGTTTCTGCATTCGAACCGGCTTTTCTGGCGTGCAGCCTGCTGGCGATCGGCTTTGGCGACGCCGGCGCGGAGGTGATTGCGAACAACATCAAAAGCGGCGGCGACATCAACCCCATGGTGCCGGGCCAGAAGGTGACAGCCATCTTCGGCTTCTGCGACATCCGGCAGTTCACCGACACCACCGAAGTGTTGCAGGTGCGCCTGTCACGATTCTGGCACCTGAGGAAATTGATGCCCGTCAGGAGGCAGGTTGATGAGCTCAAACAAGAAGTCGCTGAAGTAGTTGTCACATGCGCCGCCGGCCTGGGGGTGAGCCTGCCAGCAGTTTTCATTCCTGAATGTGGAGAAGCACATTCCCTGGCAGGCATCTGCATATCGACGAGTATATGACGACTTTCATAGCCGCACCCCAGACTGCTTACAATGCACCACCTGCAGGAGGACATCATGGAGTTTGTCAACAGCATCGCCAAGATCGTGCACACGGAGGTGGCGCTGCACGGCGGCGCCGCCAACAAAAACATCGGCGACGCCTTCCTGCTGGTCTGGAAGTTCCCCAACCCCGCAAAAGCCGCCGCCGCGCGCAGCCGCATGGGCTCCGTCTCCATCGCCGGCGGCGGCAGCCCCAACGGCAGCTTCAGCAGCGGGCAGCAACTTGTTGGGAACCCGGTTGCAGCGGCGGCGTCGGCCAAGAGCGCCACCTCCCGGCGCAGCCTGCTGCACCGGCTGGACCTCAGCCAGCGCGTGCTGCGCAAGCACAGCGTCCAGGTGACAGGGCTGCCCATGCTTGTTGAACAGCGCCGCCGCGGAGTTGTGCTGGCAGATGTCAAGTATAGATGCAAGCAGCATCAAACACATGTCATTTTGACACGCACAGTGCAGCACTGAGGAGCCTGATGGCGTCACTGCAAATCCAATTGAAAGCTGCATGACTTAGAGTGGTGCAATCATGACTTTCTCGGAGCCTCACCACGAAGTTGACTGCGCCAGGCGTCCCGGGGCAGCCTGACAGCGACGGCGGGACGGCCTCGCGGGGAGGACCTGGCGGACCGGGCGCTGGCAGGATACAAATATTGCCCAAAGCCGGAATTGACGATCACAGTTTCGACTGTTCCAGGCGTCCCGGGGCAGCCTGACGGCGACGGCGGGGCGGCCGCGCGGGGAAGACCTGGCGGACCGGGCGCTGGCGGCCTTCATCATCGTGCAGGTAAGCAGTGCTGCAAATGGGTGTCATGACGATTGCCGGCCAAGTGGAAGGAGCATTCAGGCGAGACGCGACTGCACATGCTCGCGCACATACTGCGCAATGACACGATGCGACAACATCTCAGAGGCTTCGTCGTCGTGCAGGCCATGCTGAAGCGCTCCCGGCGGCTGCAGCAGTTCTGCCAGCGGCCGGACCTCACCGCCCGCATGCCCGGCTACACGGTGTGGTCGCAGCGTCTAGGGTTCAGGACAGCCTCTGAAGTGCCGCTCACAGCGTGCGGGATGCAGTCCACTGCCTTCACGGGACTGGAGGCGCGACGGCAATCGCTTCTGTTGCCCCTCCACAGCGCAGGCGCTGACCGTCATGCATCACATTCGGCAATGGCACGCGCTGCTCCGACCGCCCATCGGTGGCTCGAGAGATCTTGTGCCGGAGGTGCACCTTCCCTCAGCACCACAGACGCAGATGGATGTACGCTCCTCAGTCATGATTAATGCACGCTCCTATGCGCGCAGGTACGCATGGGCTTTGGTCTGCACGTGGGCTGGGCCATCGAGGGCGCTATCGGCTCGGAGCACAAGATCGACGCCTCCTATCTGTCGCCCAACGTTAACATGGCCAGCCGGCTGGAGGCCGCCACCAAGCAGTTCGGCACCGCCATGCTGCTGTCCGACGATTTCGTGTCGCTGCTGTCGCCGGGCGTGCGCCGCCGCGTCCGCCAGGTGCGACAACGCCTTGTGATTCTACATATCTAGATGTCGATAGTCTCAAATCTCAGGCAAGCCATTACAGCTTTGACCATGCTGTCCGACGACTTCGTGCAGTTCACGCTTTTAATCAAGTACATTGACACCTTGAGACACGTACTTCAGCATTCGATTTCCATGCAGTTTCTGTTTAGTTTCTGTTTAGTTATGTGCCTTTTGCCTGACCTGTTCTTAAAGGTTGAGCGTCACAGGCCTTCATGTCAAGCTGCAAAGTCTATGCTTGGGATTTTTTGATATGGTCTGCTGCCAGCGAGTACGACTTTTGTCGGCGCAGATCGACTGCGTCATGGTGAAGGGCAGCAACCAGCCGATGGGGCTGTTCACCTATGACGTGACGCTGGAGCACATAGCGAGCCCTTCAGACAGTGACGCGGCCTCCGCAGCTGCATCATCAGTGGACCTGCAGACATTCTCCAACAGTAGCTACCAGCGCGAGTTTGAGGAGCACCCCGACCTCATCAAGTGAGTTTGGCCACTGTTCTTCGTCTTTGAGCAATAGGGGCTGTGTCCCTATGGAATGTGTCAAGCTGGAACCAGGCAGGTCTGACCACCTTCACTTTCCGTACATCAGCCGTGCCAGTTCAGTTGATGCCGACATAGCACATGCCCGAAGGAGCGCACTGCTCTGAGGCATGGCCTCACGCTGCTTCATGGCGCCTTGTCACTGAAGGAGCACTGGGTTGATCGTGTGCAGGACGTGGGCGGTGAACGATGCCTTTCTGGAGCGCTTCAGGGAGGGCTTCCGCGCGTACCAGTCTGGGCGCTGGGCAGCGGCGCGGGCGGTGCTCGAGGAGTGCGCCACGGCGCGGCGGACGCAGTCCAGCGAAATCGTGCCGGATGGACCGTCGGTGACGCTGCTGGAATTTATGGCGCGCTCGGCGTATGTGGCACCCAAAGACTGGCAGGGCTGCCGGGAGCTGACCGACAAGTAACGCGATTGTACATAGATCCTAGTGACACATTGCTTTATTTTCAGACTACGCATGCAGCTCGTCATCGTCCGTGGATAGCCAAGGACCGCAGCAGCAGATCAGACGCCGGCGCCGCAGGAAGCTGCTCGCCGCAGCATAACAGCAACAGTTTTTTTCCATAGCAGGTTCTTATTATCGAACGCCGTTTGTGTGTGCAGTGCTGTACACAGTAGCGCAGGATGGCTGATGTGCGTTGGTAGCATTTGTGCATGCGCAGTGCGCAGATGAGGGTTTGTGTGTGGCACTGTAGCAAAGACACTTCACGAAGGTATCAAACAGCAGAGGCCCGAATCAATGGAACGAAGATGTCAGGTGCACTCGCGTTATGGCTCTGGCTGCCCCAAACCGCACCTCCTTCGCCCGCACCTTACTGTCACCGCCATATTTTCCATTAGCACCGAGGGCGGTTACAGTTTACCACACCCTGTGAGCATCTCGTATTTCGCGTGGCAGCTGAGCGCTTGTGTTCATTATATCACTGATCCTCAGACGCTCAGTGATATTGACGAATCAGCTTGGTTGTGTTGCAAGGGGTCGCGCTGAGGTTCTGCTGTCGGCCCTGGAGGATCCTTCCGGACTTTGACTGTCGACCGGGCCTGAGGAAACGCCAGCAGGATCCTCCTCGTCCGAGTCACTGTTCTGATGCAGAGACTCCTTTGATTGTCAAAGTTCGTCCACATCCTGGAGCAGCTACTGGGCATGGTCCGAGGCTCCACGCTCACCTTCGAGTGAAGCTTTGGCGCATCAGGCCTTTCGCCTGCGCTTATTCGTGACATCTGTGATTGACTGGAACCCACTTTTTTGACTGACACACCAAATAGCATGTTTGGTGACACTGACCCGTGCAAGCAGCCAGCCGCTTGCCCGTGCAAGCTGCCCCTGCAACTTGCCACTGACAAGCAGCACTCCGGCACGACTGGCAGCGGCGTCGAAACCGTGGCCGCACTCAGGCCGTGACAGGCCCGCGCCGCCGCCGGCGGCAACCACCATGGCAGAGGAGGTAGGGTTTTGACTCGCGACTTTTGAGCGATTTCAGAAAAATTCTGAATTTCGACGTGCTGTGATTTGTTGTGTCCTGCAACAATACTCGCGCAGAGGCGGCCATTGGATCATGTGCCAAGATGCCCACCAGCGCATGTTGTGTGCCGTCTGTCGCGGCAGGGTTTCGAGCAGCAGTGCCTCCACGCAGGTGATGTTCGAGATGGAGATGGAGGCGATACACTCAAAGCAGCGCGTCGCCGACTACCAGTTCGTTCCCTGGCGGCGCACGTCCAGCACAGGCAGCGCCACCAACACGAGTAGGTTTCATGCGCCGCCGCCAGACAAGGCACTGTTGATATCTGCGCCCTGGCGATCCTCTGGCATGATTCTCTGGCACGATTGTCTGGCATATGAGGTTTGAAGCACTGAGCAGGCGTTGATCAGTCGCGGCGGGTCCCTGCAGGCTGCTCGGGTGCCACCAACGGCTATGCAAACGGCTACACCAATGGGCACGCCAATGGGCATGCCAACGGGCATGCCGACGGGCACGCCGACAGCCACGTGAACGGCAGCGCCGCGGCGGCGGTGCAGTGGGACGGCAGCCGGCTGTACTGGTTTGAAGAGGCGCCGCCGGCGCTGCAGTATAACACGTTCGTGCGCAGCGGCTACCGCGCCGGAATGCCGTACTGCCAGTGCCTCTGCAGCGTGTTCGCCTACCACAATGAGACGGGTGAGTAGTGCATAGGGGGTTGAGTGCCAGACGGGTTGCCAGGCTCTGAATGTAGAGGCCGCGACAATGCCCACTCCGAGCCCAGCATCCGCACGTGCAGCTGGCCATGAGCTTCAGCTCTTGCACAGAACCCAACGCTGCAGAAGAGCAGGCCTTCGTGCGTCAGTCTCGTTCTGCGGAGCGCCTCAGCAAGCACTCCAGTTCGCTGGAAAGAAGACCTAATTTTTGGCACTGCACGCTGGCGGGCAACATGCTGACGCACCTGCTGCCAGCCTTGTCCGCCGCTGCATGGCCTGTCAGCAAAGCAGGCAAATGGGAATCCAGCCAGACCCTGTCATTGCGCTGCCGCAGGCAACATCCTGACGCACCTGCTGCCGGCGCTGGCGTTGGCGGCGGCCGTCATGTCGGGGTGGCTGCAGGTGTGGCCCGGCTACGCCGCCAACTTCTTCGGCAACGTGGGCCCCATTTTGATGTGCCTGGTCGGCTCTGTCGTGTACCATATCTTCATGGCACACCACCAGAAGTACCGCACCTGGCTCGCGCTGGACGTGAGTTTTTGAAACTGTACTTTTCAATACCTCCTGGGCGCACATCTTAAACGCCACCGCCTGCACCTTGCACCTTCTGAGGCGACCAGAAAGCCATGTCGATGGCAACTCTGATGGGCACTCTCCAGAGTCGACAGGCAGTGCACTTGAGGCACCTTGCCGAATCTGCACCCCTCATGCTGCTCATGCTCTCCGTGCGTTCTTGTCGGGTGTACTGCTGACGTTCCGACTCCCCAACGCCGCAGGTGTGCGGCATCTTTGTGTTATTCCTGGGCGGTGTACAGGTCGTGATGTGGTGGGGCCTGCGCTGCTACCCAGCAGTGCGGTCGGCCTACGTGCTGATATACTACGCGCTCGCGGGCGTCGCCGTCGTGTCGGCGGCGCGCGCCAACAGCGTCCTGATGCGCGCCGCGCCCATGCTGGTGCGAGTGGGGAGCTTATGACCACATAATGATAACCTGTGATGAGACCAGCAGCATCCCGGCGTCGCCGTTGTGTCGGCCGTGCGCGCCAACAGCGTTCGGGTGCGCGCTGCGCCCATGCTGCTGAGGTCAGTTAGATCGGGAGGTATTGACTAGATCATGTAAATCCCTACTGAGACCAGCGTCCTGAGGCGGGCCGCCCCCCATGCTGGTGCGGGTTTCCTGTTCTGCTGGCAGTGTCTGGTTGCACGTGTGTCGGTGGCACAAGGGCAAGGGGTTTCCACACTCGCACCCAGCTTGCAAGTCTCCTTGAGGACGCCATAGAAAAGCGGTCGAAGAAAGCGCACACTGATGTGGCCAATTGCCTGTCGCAGGCACTGTTCTTGGTGCGCATCAGCCTGACAGGGTTGCGCCTTTATCTGGACGCCGGCTCACGAGAGGCGACCCGGCACTATGCAGCCATGGAGGTGTGATCCACCACTCTCACGCATTGTCCCCACATCCATGAATGCTCTTGTGATTCAACTTGCACTCATTGGGTGATGCAACGGCAGCCAGTGCATACAGGGCCAGCACCTCATTCCCACCCTCTCTTCAACCCGCGCAGGTGTGGTCGTTCATCGGCGGCGCGCTCAACGCGCTGCGCGCGCCAGAGCGCTGGTTCCAGCCCAAGCGCGGGCAGCCGGGGCGCTTTGACTACTGGCTGAATTCCCATCAGGTGTGCTTGGACTGCTGAGCTAGCTTTTCCTTGACACATGGATCCCTGCGGTCAGCTGCAGAACAGGTTTGTACACACACCACAATGTGCTGACACCCTGAAAGCACATTGCCTCCTCAACGCATGTCCTATCGCAGCCTGGCTTGCCGCCTGCACCGCCGCACCTCTGCATCTAGGTCTGGTCTCCTGCTGCCGCGCCAACTGCTGACCTTCCGCCTCGCAATGTGCTTCTTGCAGCTGATGCACATCTTGGTGGTGATCGCGATGGCGCACCTGCACCGCGGCGCCACGCTGGACTTTCAGGATTTCGTCAGCGGGCGCGCCTGCCGATGAGCCTCATCACTGGCCTCTCCATTCAGTCGAGCAGATGAGGCTCATCGACGGGGCGCCGCAGGAGGGCCTTCTTCCTGCTAGCACCTCCAAGGCAGCACACAGGCGACTGAGGGAAGACGATCTGCGAGGGCAGGGGCGGGCGTGACCTCCAGTCGTGGTATTACCCCATCTAATGCAGGGCGTGACGTAGGTGTTTTCAGCAGGAGGCTCACCGCACTTGTGTGGTGCAGATTTTATTGCAGCACCTGGCCACAGGGTCTATTCTTCTGTCTCGCCAGCACGGCAGCGTGTTGAATTTGTGCATAGGGTATACAGGGACTGAGGCAGGGGTCATCGTGGTGGATCACTCGCGAGTGATTTCCCCTCGCCGCTCCAGTTGTAGCTTCTAGGAATCGATAACATGCTAATAGCGCGCGAGATAGCTAACGGAAAAAAGTATTGTTCATCCGCGACGAGGCACCTGCATGCGACTGAACGACCAACATGAAGGCAGAAACAGACGACCAAAAACCATGAACGTGCCGTGAGGATGCGCCACTGGCTGCTGTCTAGAAAAACGAAATCGGACGAGCAAGAACACTGGGTATTGCGCTGCGGAGTACCGCACACTGCAGCGTCCACATTGGCCAGGTAGCCAACAACTCGAGCGCCGCACGCCGCTCTGCCACCAAAGTGTCGCAAGTCAGGGTGCCGCTGCTAGGGTAACGATGCGGCAGCTCAGCACGCCTCCCACCCTGCACGAATCATAAATTATGCCTGTCCCTCCTCTCCGTCTGGCTGTGGCTTCAACTCTCGAGCCGCAATATGCCCTGAGCATGCCGCCCGCGGCCGGCCAGAATCCCAAGCCGCGGCCTCCTCACTTGCCGAGGGTCAGCATGTCGCAAAAGTTGCGCAGCTTGCGCGAGAAGGCGGCGGGCAGCCGCTTCTTCTGCCGCCCGTCCGCCGGCAAGGCTGCGCCCTGCGCTGCCAGCGGCATCGCCGCCTCTGAGCTGCCTGATGCTGCCGTGAAGGACGGCCCTGATGCCATCTCGGACCTGTGCATTTGAGGTTTGCAGCGTCAGACGTAACGATCAGCCAGAAGGACCCGCAAAGGCGACCTTGCCCAGATTGCTTCCAGTCTTGCTCACTCCGACATCAAAGTGCTCACTCCGACATCAAAGCCGCGGCAGTGGGCGAGGCGGCCGGCAATCTGTCATCACGCCAATGCAGATTTGCAGGGCAGAAGGTGCGTTTGGAGTTAATAGCATGTGTCTTTGGATTTTTGGGGTGCCCACCTGAAGGGGGCGCCGGCCAGTGGCAGCATCTCTGCCATATACCGCTGCTGCAGCATGCGGCGGGCTGCCGACACCGACGCGCAGTGCACTGCCGCATCATAGGCGCCCGCGCCCTGCAGCGTCAGCAGCGACCCCGCGATGCTGCCCGCGTCCATGACGTGCACTGCGCAGTGGGACACGGCAATGTCAGGGCCGCAGGGAGATGTGACTTCAATTGTTGTGGCGTGACGAGGTGCTGTGCTCCTAGGGCGCAGGGTCCAGTCGTTGAGAGCAGCAGGGGTGGGCGCTGCACAAGCCTGAAAGCGGCAGCAGACATGCTGTATCTCGCCAACCGCTTACACGGCATGAACTGACCTGGGGGCGGAAGCACAGGGGGCGGCGGCAGCGGCGGCGGCAGCGGCGCCTGCACCGGCGGCGATGCCGCCAGCGACGGCTCCACCGCCGTCGGCTCGTCGCAGGTGAACGTGATGTTCAGCTCGCTGTCGTCCGGCAGCAAGAACGCCCGCCGGATGGCGTCTGTGAACTGCTGGTAGCCGTCCGGGCCCGGCCGCACCTGTGATTTGCCAGCAGACAGTGATTTGAGCAAGAGTACTCCTGCTGTTCTGACCACGTGCATGTAAAGTTTGCCAAGAGAGAGGGGTGAGAGGCAGATGCAGGCAAAGCACCTCGAAGCTGTAGGTGCGGCCGTCAAAGTTGACGTTCATGACCGCGGGCGCGTTGGCGCCGCACTGCGGCGTCAGCGTCTTCTTCCAGTCCGGCAGCTGGCAGTCGCAGAACTCGCAGTGCGTCTCCCGCCTATTCATTGTTTCATTGCAGGAAAGCGTCAGCGGCAGCTGTTCGAACTTTGACACGCTCCCCTGACACCCTCCCCCGCCCTGCAAAGAAGGGGCTGTATGCAGGTACGGTGCTCCCTTCCCCTGATGCAGGAGCACAGTTCCATGCAGAGCAGCGAGACGTGCTAAGACTGACCTGGAGCCGGCGCTCTGCAGCTGCCAGCGCGCCAGGCAGTGGGGGTGCGCGAATCGCGGGCAGGCGCACGGCCGCATGAGGCCCGCCTGCTCGCCCAGGCAGATCCAGCACACCGGCACGTCCTGTGTGGCGAGCACACATGCGATATCAGGGTCACATCAGCAGAGAAGTGTGTCATGTGGAGCGCTGCCATGGTTTCAGCCATGGAAACCAGGGAGTCGATGGCACCCCAGTGGAGCGAGGCAGAGGGGCTGGATCGCAACAGGCAGCGCCGTGCAGGCCCCCGGTCTGCGCAATGATCGATCCCAACAGCTCGCTAAAGCACCAACAGCACCACGTCGGCTGCTCCCTCGGCCGTAGCACGTTCTTGCCTGGGACGCACTTAAGGAGGGGCAAGGCAGGTGCGTGATACTGAACAGGCGCTGCAAACGCGACGGGATCGATGCAAGCCCTTGTACGCATGTTTTCAACATCTGTGAAGCACGCTGCCGAGCCGGAGCTGGCCTCGTCTTACTTGCAAGGTGTCACGGGTCCGGAACCCTTTCCGACACAGGCATGCGTAAAGCGCCGTGCAGCTGCGCGAAATGCGCGCCGATGGGCCTCAAATGCGGCCAGAGACATTCCCCACCTTCCTATGCATGGCGCCGCGCAGCGACGGGCGGTGCAGCCTCAGACGCCTCTCTCGCCCCCGCACGGAGTCGACACACCCCGCACGTCGTGGCCTGGCGCCCGACGAAGCATGTGGGACGGCTGGCACGGCTCGTGCGTTATGAACATAGCTTGCTCGTGTGGCAGAAGTGGGGTGTGAATCAGGGAGGCACCTCCATTCCCAAGCTCTGCTCAGGCTGTACGCCCAGGCGCTGCTCCCCCGCTGCGTGGAGCGACACGACATCGCTCTGCCGCCTCGTTCGCTTGCCCTTGTCTCCGGCGTGCTCCATCCTGCCGCAGGCGCGGTGGCACCGCGAGCTGGCGCTAGAGCCAGGGCAAGACAAGACAAGCCCAGTTTCCGAGACCGCCAAGCCGTTCTGTCCTGGCCGCCAGCTACATGCCGAGCCTGTATGCCGTGATAGACATTGTGTTCCGAAAGGCGTCGTGCCCTGTGTCGCGAGCTATGAACCTGTGCCCTCATCCGTGATGAGCTCAATGCATGGTCATGTTTCCCTTGGGATATGCTCGAGTCCCCAGCATGTCTTGGTCAGGTCCAGGGTTTGGCACTCGCACTGTTGTCTATCACTACGAGTGACGTGGCCCCAGAGCACAAACAAAAGAAACACTGTCTTATTATTCGTTCACGCATCCCTGGCGTTGCACGCCCGCACACCAGGCACGATGTCGAAAGCGGCGCAACGGCGGCATGAAGCCGCGGCATCGCTGAGTTGATTTACTTCCCCGGCGTTGCACGTCCCTGTCACTGGTTCCATATCAAAGGCAACAGTGGCTACTTGGGTGGCTTTGTCTCCCTAGGATGACAGGTGCCGCCACCCGCCGCCCGCCAGGAACGGGAATGAACGCGGCACACCATCGGCAAGAAGCCGCGGCTCCATGAATTCGTTCTGGCTCCTCGCATGGCGAATCGTGTAGGTTCCTGTCAACAGCCATGCCTTGTTTCCTTCTTGACCATGTCAGCGCAAGCTCCGCCGCCGTCTCTACTACACCAGGAGCCAGAGCAACGGGCGTGTGGTATTGAAACCCCTTTCGGATGCCATGCACGCTGAAGTAGCATGTGGTGGGGCTCGATTCATGATGTTTCGCTTACACGGTCATGAAGTTGTTCCATGAAATTTGAGCATGATCAAAGTGCATTATTTCCGCGGCAGCAATGGCTCTACTCTAATGTGCTCAGCCAGCATCTAGGAAATCACTGACAATTCGGCCGGCCGATCAATGGCGAAGCGATCAAGTGATTGTCAAGCGGGATCAAGTGGAGTAAGAGATTGCCAGCGCAACATCCTGCAGACGCGCCCCAATAGGAATGGATTAATGCCCCCTGACGAAAACTTACTTTCTGTGCCTGCGCAAACAAGGCACCTCGACACAACTTGTGGCTTCAGTGTAGACTGAGGCTGACCCCAGCAGCGGCAGCTACCGCCGCCAATGGCGGCTGACGGTCGTTGCGTCACCGCCACAGCAGGCGCTCGCAGTCCGGCGAGAGGCCCCAGCGCGGCGCGACCGGGCTGATCGGGGCCTTCAGCGCCACTGCTGTGTCGATCGCAGGCAGCACAAAGGCGCGGCGGCCGCCATCCGCTGCCGCGGCGCCCGCCACCGGCTGCACATTGATGAGGGCGCCGGCGGCCTCCGCCAGCGACCCCAGCGAGGCTGAAGACGCGGCTGAAGACAGTGGCGTCTCAGCGTCCGCCTCCAGCGACTCCGCCTCGCAGGCGGTCTCCATGATTGGGTGGCAGGAGGCGCTGCGGGCGAAGAAGGCCGGGAGCAGGCGGCGCGCCATGGCGGAGCGCTTTAAGCGCTTGCGCGCCCGGGAGGCGGCCGCCATCGCCGCGCAGTGCACGGCGGCGTCGAACGCCCCGCTGCCGTTCAGCTGCAGTGGCTGGCCTGCAAAGCATGGAAATCCATGACGATCAGCAGTTTGCATGCTCGGATCAGTGGTGACTCAACCAGCAGCAACCATGCTCCAGTTCATGAAGTGGCAACACAAGAGAAAGACGACAACAAGAGAAAGACGACAAGTACCTGTTGCGGGCTCTGCGCAGTCGAAGGTGAGGTCCATCTGCTGTTGGGTGTCGATGCCGAACAGGCCGCGGACTCGGGCCAGGAAGTTGGCAAAGCCCTCGGGGCCGCTCTCCACCTCCAGCTCATGCGTCTGCAGGAATACACCGCGGAATCAGGCGAGGGCTGGTGTTTCATGCAGACTGGATGACCAGCATTTTGTTGCGACACAAGGCGCCCAAGCAAATCCCAGCACCTCGCCATTGAAGGCGACTGTCATGGTGGCAGGTGGCGCGATGCCGCAGCGGCGGATCTCCTGGGCTGCCTGCGGCATCATGGACTGCCGCCAGTCCGGCAGCCGCTCAGAGCAGAAGCGGCAGTGCGTCTCCTCCCTGCAACAGCGGCAATCAAGTCCTTGAAGTGGATCCCAGGTCGATTGTCCAGATTCTAAAATTAATTTAGAACCTGCGCCGCGGCCGGCCGCCTTGACCCCTTCAGTGCGGATTCAAGGCCATCCGAGACCACCAAACAAGGAGCGGAACACAACAATGATGGGGCCGAAACGTTGCGGTAACATCGTTGAACACAAAACGAGGACTCACCCTCTGCCGGCTGACCGCAGCTGCCACCGTGCGAGGCACATCGGATGCACCGCCCGCGGGCATTTGCAGGGCCGCACCAGCCCAGCATCCTCCTGCTCCGCGTCCAAACACACCCAGCACACCTCTGCGTCCTGTACAGTAAGCCACCAGATCCATCAGCTGGAGGCGTGGTGATTTGACTCCTCCCTCTGCCTGCAGGTTCAGCCGCTGCTGTGTGGGGGTTGGGAGCTCGGCGCAGACAGGCCGGCCTGTGCGATCTACTGATTCCTGCTGGCGGAGGCGGTGTGCAGCATGATCCAGCGGCTCAGGTTTGATCTGAGGCGGCCGATTGCGGCAACGCCCGGCGCAACGTCACTTCACCTATCTGAGCTGTAAAGATCGGTTCCAATCTTGGGGATGTTGCTGATCAGGACGCCAGCGACTGGCAGCGAGAATGCACCTGGCAGATACTTGAGATCCACATCTAGGATCACAGAACGCGGGCGGCTCTCGCAGTCAGGACGGTGCGGCAACGCTCAAGGCACCAGGTCAGAGCCTGCCGTACCCCTCTTCGCAAACGAAGCACAGCCGAGCGGCGCACATGCAGGAGCCATCAGATGTGCATTTAACCATGCTATCATGCAAGATCTGATGCGCGCACCGCGCGCAACGAAGGTTGATCACTTTGCTGCTGGGCCGGCAGCCCGGGGGCTGCAGCGTGCGGGTTTCAAGGAGCAAGGACGGGAGCCGTGCGGTGCCGCACCTCATCTTTGCGGCTACGCTTGGACTTTAGAAACGGCATGGGGCCCGTGCGGCAAGCGGAAGGCGCGGCTGCTGCTGCTGCACGCCGCTTCTGCGCACTGCACCCCTTTCCGCCACTCTGCCCTGTTTGACCAGCTGCGCCGCCTGAAACAGGCCCGCCCAATCTCGAATGACTCTACCACAACACAGAAGTGTGCTGCTGGGCCCCTGGCGCGCGATCCGACGCTGCGGCTGGTGAAGTGTGTTCTGGTGCCGGAGCGGTCGTTTGCAAGGGCTCACAGCGGGAGGAGACCGGCGTCTGGCGCACTAGCTGCAACAAACTACCGATGAGCAATCAAGCACCCTTCTACTCTACAATGGTTTCGACGCCGATCGATCTATGACGTCCTGCTGGGCATTGCGCTGCTGCGGGACAGTTTGCCCAGTTGAGCCCGTCTTAAATTCAGTGTGAATCTAGGTTTTTAGTCATGTCCTTCAAATAGTACTTTGGTCACCTATCACATACTAATCAAACCTAAATTCGGTTACCAAGCCACAAGCCCAGGCCGCATTGCAAAGGTGCCCTCCCATTCTCCGGACGCATGCAGATGGAAACAGCACTGGCACATGCAGATGAGAACAGCACGTATCGTGACGACGCCCACCAGACCGTGCTGACTGCCCGTCAGCTTGCCGCTGCCTGCAAGCCAGCATCCAAAACCGCTCTGCACCGTGTGGCTGAAGCAAGAGATTACGGCAAATGCACAGCGCACTCAATACCTTGGCAGCATTTCAGTGTTCAGATGTCTCACACACGACAGCAAAAGATATAGGTGTAGCCCAGGCCGATTTCTTTGAAATTGTTGAGACTTTGCGAGCCTCAGGACATTTGACTGTGCTGGACGCTGACCGAGCTTGACGCTATCGGCTCCCGGGCCCGATCAATTCGCATTTCGTGACATCCACCCCAGAACTGAGCATAACGCTTACTTGTGCCACTGCTGGTTGCGCGGCGCCGTGACCAAACAAAAGCACATTGCAGACTTGCATGGCTGTGCGCGGTCTGTCGCTGCTTGCAAGGTCTCCCCTGTCGACCAGCTACCGGCACGCGGCGACGCGCCCCGCCGCGGCACTCCTGCCCGCACCCTTGCACGGTGTGCTGTTTCGCTCGAGCAGCCGGACGACCAATAGCAGCTGTTGTAAGAGTCAGACGCCGCTTGATACGGCGTTCAGCCGCCGGAACCTCAGCGGCACCGCCGCCGCCGCGCCGGGCCGGCAGGGACCGACAGCGGCGCCAATGGATCCCAAAGTCCTGCGCCTCGTGACCGACATCCATGACAGCCCGACCCAGGCGGTTCTGTACGCCACGGGCGGCGGCTTCCAGGTGCGTCATTCAAATCTGTGTATTCCATTGCAAGCCCATAAACCCGCAACGTTCCCGTACGATGGCTACCAACAAACCACAGCCACTTGCGCTGCGCAGGCGCTGACGTGGCTGCTGACGGTGGCGGGCGCGTCGCGCACCGTGCTGGACGCCCGGGTGCCGTATGCGCAGCAGGCACTGGCGGACGCGCTTGGGGGTGCGCAGCCCGCCACCTTTGCGTCGCCCGAGACAGCGCGGTGTGTCTCATGTTCTGTCACACACAGAGGTTGTGTAGATGCACATGTCCAAGCATGCCTTGTGAGCAGGCTGTGACAAGCTCTTGCAGAAGCGGCCTGCCATGTCAAAGCTTGCCCTCTTGTGAGAAAATTGGTGCTGCCGAACCAGGGCCATGGCGGTGGCGGCGTACCGCGCCGCGGCGAACATCGCGCCCTTCGGCGCCAACATAGTGGGCGTCGGCTGCAGCTGCGCACTGGCGACCGACCGGTCGAAAAAGGGCGACCACAAGGCACGTCAAAAACATTTCTTTGAAACCCCATTCCCTGTCACACAGGCTCTGCTCTGCCACGGCATCCACGCTGCAACGCCATTTTCATGCCGACATCAGAAGCCCTATACGCAGATGCTGTGCGTTGCACCGGCTCATTATATAAAAGAACCTTACAAGCTGTTCGCAGTCATTCGTTGCTGTACATTGGCCTCGCGTTGATCTCATCACGTCCAAGAGCGTGCTCACAACAAGCGTGCTGGCACAATGCACATTGCCCGATGCCGACGCGCTGCTTTCCGCTGCAGGACAGGTGGTCGTGGCGGCGCATTCCGGCGCCCGCACCGCGCACTGGGCCGTCAACCTGGAGAAGGGGGCCCGCGACCGCGCCGGCGAGGACGCCATCGCGTCGCGGCTGCTGCTTCTGTGCCTGGCGCACGCCGCACGGCTGCCGGCCGCTGACTCCTTCAACGTCGGGCTGCGGGCCGGCGGCGACGGCGAGGTCCAGGTGGGCCGCTGCAAGCATATCGGACGGATGTGCTATGCACGCTGTCTTGCTGCCCCTGCCTCAGGCCTGTCCGCCAGGCCAAAGGGATGCTGGAATGTTGGGGCCGGAACTAGAGGGGGTGGAAGCCAAATTTATTTTTCTTTCTTGGCATGGCATTCCCTTTCCATGAAGAAAAGGCCCGTCACATTCCCTTTTCTTGGTTTGGGCTCCACGAGCCTTCTTATGTTTGATCTTTCTTGAAAGAACCATAGACGGTATCCCTTTCCATGAAAGACGAAACACAAGAAGTCCTTTGGCATGGCATTCCCTTTCCAGAAAAGATGAAACATAACAAGGCCTGTGGCATTCCCCCTTCTTGAAATTGGGCTCCACGAGCCTTCTTAAGTTTGATCTTTCTTGAAAGAACCATAGACGGTACCCCTTTCCATGAAAGACGAAACATAAGAAGGCCTTTGGCATGACATTCCCTTTCCAGAAAAGATGAAACATAACAAGGCCTGTGGCATTCCCTCTTCTTGTAATGGAGTTCCACGAGCCTTCTTATGTTCGATCTTTCTTGAAAGAACCACAGACGGTATCCCTTGTTTTTATACAATACGAAACACAAGGAGGCCGTCAGCATTCCCTTTTGAAGAAGGACAAAATGAAAGGAAGGGGGTGGAAGCCAATTGAAATTGTTTTACTTTCTTGCGTGCAGACAGCGGAGGGTGTCATGAAGGAGACGCTGCAGGCGCTGCTGGATGAGGGCGTTCTGACACCGGAGTATGCCGGCGCACAGGCTGTGGCACACACAAGTGCTCTATCACGAGCTCTTGTTGGCAATGCAGACGGCGGAGGACGTCATGCAGAAGCCGCTGCAGGCGTTGCTGGATGGGAGGGTTCAGACGGTGGAGTATGCTGGCGGGCGGGTGGTGGTGGACGCGCCGCGCCGCCGCCGCGTGTACCTGCCCGGCTCCTTCAATCCGCTGCACGACGGCCACAGGTGCCGGCCTTCCTGCATGAACAGCAATCCCACTAGCAGGGGAGCTGCGTCTAGAGCTTGTCTCTTCCCATCGCACACTGGCTCGCGAATGCACACAGGCTCGCGAATGCGCAGAGCGATGTCCAGCAGCTGCTGGCAGCCGCGAGAAGCAGTCAGCCTGCGGTCATCTTTATGTTTTGCGCTCCTTCTGACCCTGGGCAAAACCGTACGTGCAGGCAGCTGCTGGCGGCGGCGTGCAAGGCGGCGGGGGGCGCTGAGGGCTGCTACGAGATGACAGCGGTACACCCCGACAAGGGCCAGCTGCCGCTGGAGGAGGTGCAGCGCCGCCTGAGGCCCTTCATCGACGACGGCACCCCCATCGTCCTTACCCGGGTGGGCCTTCGCACTTGAAAACACACGCGCAAAATCTGCACAGCTTGAAAAACACAACACCCTGACAAGGGGCAGCTGCTGCTGGAGGAGGTGCAGCGCCGCTTGAGGCCCTTCATTGACGACGGCACTCCCATCGTCGTTACCCGGGTGGGCTTTTGCGTTTGTATGACATGAGAAAACAGTGTGTGGTCCAGGCTAAAGTGCCGCTTGAAGCCCTGCATTGACAGTTTGATTGACGACGGCACCTCCATCGTGGTCACGCTGGTGAGCGTCTTGCTCGGCAGTCCCACTTTCAAGCATGGTCTCCAGAACATCTGAATTGGAGGTTTATGGACATGGAGGCGCTGATCCAATCCTCCATTGTTCTGTGTGTCTCTTATTAATAGTTTATACCAAGTCTGAAATCATTCAATACTGATGCTTCTCTTTCCAACACTCGGCAGGCGCCGCTGTACACGGACAAGTCACGGCTGTTCCGCGACTCCACGCTGGCGGTGGGCCACGACACGGCGGTGCGGCTGGTGGCGCCGCGCTACTACGGCGGCAATGACGTATGCTGTTCATCGTTGTTCCGTCCACAGCTATCAATCATCGATGGGCTTGCTTTCCTGCTTTCGTTTGATGGTGCATGAGCACAGGGCAGAACGAATGGAAAGGCTTCTTGAACAGAGTTTCACCAGTCAAATTGTTGTTCGCAGGGCATGCTGCTGGCCATGGCGGCGCTGCACGGCAACGGCTGCCGCCTGCTGGTGGCGGGCCGCGTGGCCGACTCCGGCGGCGATGGCGCTGCAGCGCCCGAGTTTCTCACGCTTGCGGACGTGGAAATGTCAAAGGAGCTGCAGGATCTGGTGCGTTGCTAGAGATTTCGCAGCCTGCGGCTGCACTGCTGTGTACTGAACGTTTTGCAGATGCGGGCCGCAGCTGGGGATGCACTAAGGGGTTCTTGGGTGGGTGATCCAAATGCTTGCAGCTGCAGGTGTGTGACTGCAGAACTGTCTTCTGCGCATTGGCTTGCAGCTGTTCTCACGGCTGTCATTCGCACATGCTTTGCAGGGCCTATTCAAAGACATCCCAGAGAGCGCCTTCCGGATGGATATCTCTTCCACGGAGCTGCGGCGGAAAGCAGCAGCGGCAGAACCTTCCGGCACGCAGTGACAAGATGCTGCCGCATGCCGCCAAGAATTGATTGCCACGTCAAATTCAGTCCCCTGATTTGCTGAGATTGGCCCATTGCTCAACAGATGGAAGCATACCATGCAGAACACTTGTGGCGGACCGGCCTCAGGGTGGTGGCATGAGCGCTCCAGCGGCGATTGATCATTGCTGTCCTCAATTTGTAACTACCACAATTTTGTCCCATTCCACGATCTGTGCCCAGAACTGAATCGCTAGGAGCTACCTCGTTCCAAGGCTTGCTTAATTCCAAGTCTTCCGTTCTCTGGCTAGTTACCAAATTTTTCCTCGTCATCAACCCTTCTCTCTCCTGGCAGTGCGACAATGCTCAGTCTTCGTACAGTGCTGGATGTCTCTGGACACTGTCGCAGGAGCCAGCTGTGCTGCTGCCGCGCTGGCGGCAGTCATACGACGCGCACAGCGACGTACACACCAAATTGGCAGCGGGGCCAGTATTGGTCAAAGGGGTCCGCCGTCTGGCTGGGCGTCTCCTGTCCAGCTTTCCGACCTGCATCCACCAGAGACGTAGCGTGAAGACCGGATGGAAAGCAATGGACACGACATATATCTTGCACACCAGCGCAGTCCATGCAAGAGAAGTGCAACTTGCTTGCGTGCCGCACCGTTGGTGTCCCAAAAGAAGTACACTCCCCTCTTACGCAGCCGAATGGAAAAGCTCGAGTATGTCTTGTTCTGCACCAGGACCTTAAACCGCCTCTTGTTGGTGCTGCACACTGCGCAGCAAAGATATAAATGCTGTCAAGCAGGTGCCTCAGTCGCCAGCTGGGGCAGCCTTGCTTCCTCTGGGACAAGGTTGAGGTGTGGCCGTTTGAGATCATCGCAAGGGCAATGCGAGACATCACATTGTTTCTCAGATGCGACAAATCACATCGTATCTCAGACTCACATGAGATCTGGGACATGGCGACGCCTCGGTTCTGAAATTTGCCGCTGGCCTGGTTGGGCGGCACCGACCACTTGAAGGTGAGCACGCAGCCCGCCTTGAGCGTCAGCGGCCGATAATTCCACTGGTTGGCCGCCCGATCGAGCGTGACCCACTTGCGGTAGGGGTATGCCAGTGAGTCCGCGAGCAGGCGGCGGCCGATTAAAGCCGGCGGCGGCGTCAGCGTCACAGCGGCCGGCGGCGGCGTCACAGCGGCCGGCGGCGGTGACACGGACGGTGCGGCCACAGGAGGCGGCGATGCTATCGGTGCGGCCAGAGGCGGCGGCGACGCTGTGGCCACTGCACTCGGCGGCGGCGCTGATGCGGCTGCAACCGGAGGCGGCGCAGATGGCGCTGCCGTCGGGGCTGCTGTCGGGGCTGCGGTCGGCGCCGCTGTCGGCGCCGCAGTAGGCGCCGCTCTGGGCTTTGCCGTCGGAGCCTTGGTGGGTGTGTGCGTGGTCTTCCGAGTAGGTTTGCGCGTCGGCTTGCGAGTCGGATTTCTAGTGGGCCTCCTCGTGGGCTTCTTTCGTTGGTACCTCGCCAGCAGATCTGGGTTGCTCCACGGCAGGATGGTGTCTGCGCAAACGAGGCAATGGCGACATGTTAGCCGATCTTACGAGTGCCGCAAAGGGTGGGAGGAGTCGACGGGCTGAGATTCGATGACTTTATTGTCTGCATATCAAGCACATTCAAGGTCGCAGGTCGCAGACTAGAGGCAACAGCAACTCACGGCAGTCCGCGAGCAGGCTGCGGCCGCCGTGCACCACTTCGAATGCAGGACCGTCTGCGTCTGAAGACGACCGCAAGGCTGAGGACACATGCAACAGCGCCAGGGCAGCAATAGCGAGCAGCATGACCGCCAGCCGCCCCATCTGGGCTACCTGCAAGTGCCAAACAGGGGCACATCAAGCCCCGCGTGTACAGCGCAGCATGTGCTTCGTGCGATCATACGAAAGAGGAGTAGTGGTTGATGATCGCATTTGATGTGGTCCAGACACATCGCTGAGGACTACACAGCATTGTAATGGTGGTGATTGCTTGGTTGTCGGGCGACAGGTGCAGCCCAACAAACCGAGCGCCACGCCACGTGGCGACACGTCCATTGCTTGACATTGATTTCACTCACCGCGATGCGTGCGCCCCCTTCCCAAAGGTTGCAAGTCCTGTTGCAATCCTGCAGTGTTACTGCTGCCGCGCAGCGTTGCGTGGGTCACCTTTTCGACCGTAAATGTACAGCTGCTGGATACGGCACACCAAGAGGGAATTCAAAAGCTCACATGTAGCTCATATCGGGTTATACCGCACTTGGCACTGCCCTGCACGCGTCTTAGCATTGTACTGTCAGACACAGGTCTTCTGTCAGCCAGCTCACGTGGATGCAGTTTTAGTGAGCTTAGGGTTTAGTTACGTAGTGCGAGGACAACAGCAATCGCGGCACCAGAACAGCCGAACACATAGCCCGCGTTTTCTTCCGTAGGTGCACCTTGGCTGCGTGTCAAGCTGCGGCAGTTCTTTTGCGAAATTTCGCCGAATTCGGCAGGCCCTGATCGCATGATCGCATATTACATGCGCCTCCTGTGCGTTCTTCTGGGTGAAACTTGTCTCGAAAGCCACAATCGAATGTGGATGAATATTCCGATCGGTAGCTGCGGCATTGACACAGGTTTGCATACAACACACTGGCACTCCCCTCCGCTGCCTTTAGATTTCTGCGCTGCCATCAGTTCTCTGCGCTCGCGGTCTGCAGATCGGAGCTTCTGAACTGAGAAGCCTCAACAACAGAACTCGAAAAACATCGGACGCACTGCCTTGGAAATGAAGAGCTTTTTCAAGGCGCTTAGCGTCGCCAGCCCCAAAGCCGCGGCGGACGATGCCGCCACTGCGGCAGCCAACGGCGAGCTGCTCGGCAAGGCGGAGGCGCTGCTGCGGAAGCTGCGCACCGGCGACGGCGAAGACTTCCCCCTGCTTAACGAGGCCACCCGCATTGGTGAGAAAGAGCTGCTGATTTTGCTCAGCGTCAGATGCGAGCGTTGCACGCAAACGCCTGCCCCGTCTTGCTTTTTCAAGTCACTGGAAGCATCGCATGCCATGTGCCCAGCCTGAATGTTCCAACACGTGTTGTGCTGTTGATCTGCAGTGCAACAAGTGGAAGGCGCAGGTGAGCCAAGTCCATCAGTTGAAGCATCAGTCAATGAATTCAAAGCTCCAATTTCGGCTGCTGGAGTAGACAAATTTGAACCTTCACATGATTTCGGAAGTGAGGGGTCTTCACATTTTTTCCGCGCAGTCATGAAAATGAGCGACGGCGACGAAAGGGCGGTGTGGCGGGAGCAGGTCTCCGAGCTGCAGAAGGAGCTGCAGATGGCCACCGCACGCATGCTGTCGGAAATGTCGCAGCCGCAATCCAGGCACAGACACACTGGCCGACCCTGGATCATGTAGAAGTCACTTGCTCGGCAGCGACAGCAAACTCCTGTCAAATCCGCACGTAGCAAGGCCCCCGTGCCAACAAACATAATGGCTCATGCAGCTCGGATGACATGGCCCTGCTGCGTTCTGTGCGCAGCTCGCCGAGTGTGATCGCCAAGGCGCGTGCCGCGAGCGCCGCGGCACCTGCAGGGCGGCAGCCGCACGGCAGTGCCGCAGAGGCAACAGGCAAGCGGCACAGCCTTGCATCCAGCTCCTAATGGTGCTTGTCCCTCAAGCAAGTGCAACGCCATCGATTGCATGCTGCTCGCCAGTAGGCGGGCGTTTTGACCTGTCATGATGATCCAAAGTTCCTACGGGATTTGTGAGGAAGTGTCACAGCATTCACCTTGCTGCTGCAGGCGACTCCCTGTTTGCGGGCCTGTCCGTAGTCGCGGCCGAGCAGCCTGCGCCAGCAGCCAGCACAGGCCCGCCGCCCGCCCAGCGGCAGCCGAGCGCCGCGGCTTCCGCCGACTTCGGGCTGAACGGCAGCAGCAGCATCGGAGGCGCGGGCGACGACGGCGCTGGCCTGTTCAGCGGCCTGGACCTCGCCGGTGGCGATTTGTCGTTTGGGGCAGTCCGTGGCGGCGATCACACCCTGGTCGCCAGCCCCACAAGGTGCACTCCGCGGACTGCAGGACTTGAACGAAAAATACATTGCCGGCATTCCGGGTCCCGGATAGCATGAGTCGTCCAGTGGGCAGAATGTGAAGTATGTGGCATGCCCCCGTCCTTGCCTCTGCGCAGACGAACAATCTGATGGATCTGCTCGCCGTCTTGCTGACGCTCCAGATCTACATCTGCAGGGCACAACCCCCGCCTCAGGACGACATGTTTGAGGGCCTGGAAGGTGTGACGCCGCCTGCCATGACGAGGGATGGCAGCGCAACGCCTTCCTCGCCCATGGCCGAGCTGCTGTCTGCGCCATCGCCCGCCGGCTCAGCAGGTCAGCGCTGTTTGTTCTGGGAAGCGCCCCATTCAGCGACGTCCTCATCCATATGGGAGACTCAGCAAAAGCGAAGCCCAAACCACTATAAGCTGTCACACGTCACGCATGCGCACCTGCAGTCACAGCCTCTTTGTTGATCACGGCACGCATGTTGTCGCATTCGCGCACGCTCAGCTGCCATCACAGTCCTTGGTGTGGGCCTCATGGCGCTTTCGACACCTGACGCAGATGGCGCGCCGCGGCCGCCGGCGCGGCGGAAGCGGCCGGGCTTCAAGGTGGGCTACGCCCGCGCGGACGATGAGCAGCCGCCGCCGCCGCCGCTAGCTCGACAGCCCTCGGCCAGCAGCAGAACTGGGTCGGCGCTGGTGCCGGCAGTAAGCAGGCCTGCACCTGTGTCCACCTGGCGCCCAGCAGCCGACCCAGCGCCGCTGCAGCCGCAGGCGTACCGGCTGGCAAGCTTGTCGCGGGCGGCTTCAGCCGCGGCCTCGGAGACATCTCCCGCGGAGATCTCTCCGACGGCCCCTGAGTCGCCTGTGCTGCCAGTCTCCGCAATGGGCTTGCCGCCGACGCGCCTACGCTCCTCCAGCGAGCCGCGCGCCGAGGCGCCGCCATCCTCAGCCTCTTTGCCGCAAAATGTGGACAGCGGCCTGGACTGGCCGTTGGACGAACAGCTGGCCGATTCAGCCATGGCGTCAGACTCTGCTGCGCTCGCTCCGGCGCCGCCGGCGGCGGAGGCCGCGGCGATGCGAGCGAGATCGTCTTCAGCCTTTTCGGCATCGGCAGCTCAGCCGGCCTTCAACCTGCTCGACGAGCCCAGCCTGCAGGTGCCATTCATTTTGCATCGTGTGAACAGTTTCTCGCACGACCTGGCCACAGCATGCAAGAGCCTTGGTATGCTGCTCGTGAGAGGCGCCGCATGCGTCCGTCGGGCGTCGAAACTCTGCTGCACCGCTCGCAGGCGGCGCCGCTGTTGCTGTTCACGGCCGGCCTGGACGGCAGCAGCTTCGGCGAGCAGGTGGCCATGGTGCGGCAGCGAGCCGACCTGGAGCATCAGCGCCTCAGTGAAGGTGCCTGCTGCTGAGGGATCTGCAGTGTTCTGGTGCTGCGAGTTGATAGAGCTCGTCACATTCTTGCAACACGTCGCAGCAATCTGTCGCAGTACCGTGCAGGTTGATCACCTCTGGGCAAGGTTCATGTCGCAATACGGAGTGCTTGACTTGAGGCTGTTCTGGGACTTCCGAACAGGGCTGGCAGCGGCGGTACAGGCGGAACAGGAGGCGAAGCAGAGCCGACGGCACCTGGCTGCCGAGGCAGACGCCGCGCAAGGTGTGCGCTATCGCTGCCCTGTCTGCATATCTGTCGAGAACTTGACATTTTTGGACGCCATCTTTGAGTTTCAACGATGCTTCGCACCAAATGGGTGTGCACCAGCTGTCTTTTGCTTAGCCCCAGTTCTGTCTTGCGTCAGCCTACGAGCCGAGAAGTAATGTGCGACATTCACATGCTGTCACGATGCTGTCACGATGCAGCGGCCATCCAGCGGCTGCGGGACGAGGAGGCCGCCGCCGTGGAGGCGGAGGATTTTGACGCCGCCGCAGAGTTGAGCGGCCGGCTGGACGCCACGGCCCGCTACGCTGGCGCAGCGGCGGAGGCTGCTCGCGACGCCGAGGCCGGCTGCGAGTCCGCGATGCGCCGCCGCGTCGAGGTGGGCCAGTTGGGCTGCTGCAGCACTGCCTATATGATATTGTCGCTGTTGCCTTGCCTGGACTTGTGGAAGGTTTTGCTCCTGGCGCCGCTGCCGCAAGCAGAGGCGATGTCGCCCATCCTGTCTCGGGCTGCGTACAAAACTAGTCAGCAGTGAAGGTGGCGGCGCTGAGACCCTTTTACCCTTGCACCCTGCAACCGATGAGCAACACCTTATTCCTGCAGGCGGCAGCGCAGCAGGCGCTGGCATGGGAGCGCGCGGCGCAGGCGCTGCAGCGGCTCGCAACAGACCAGCGCGCCCAGGCGGTGTCCATTGTGCTCCGCGCCGGCCAGGTCTGCCCGGCCTGTCCCCTGCACCTCGACTGTGCTGTCTCACCATGTTCCTAGTCCAGGACCGGGGGCGTGGGCTGAGGCTAGTCAAGAGTACGTCTAGGAGCATGATGAGGACCACGAAGCTCTGTCGTGGCATGTGCAGAATCTGCTGCTCAGCGGCGTTGTAGATTTGCTGGCTGTGCATGTTTCGGACTTGGTCGCACTGTTCCCGCCCAGGACACTGCGGCGGCGGAGACGGCGGCCGCCGACGCGCGGCGGCGCGTGGCGGAGCTGCAGCGGCGCTGCGACGAGCGGTCGGCGGAGCTCGAGGCGGAGGCCGCTGAATTGGACGCAAAGATCGCTGAGGCGTCGGCGCCCGTCGTGGCGGAGCGTGCGGAGGCAGCTGCTGCGCTCGAGTCTCTAGAGGCCGAGGTGGAGGACCTCAGGTGAGTCCAGAGAGGTCGTACCGAGTCGTCCCTGTGATGCGGTCTCTACTGCCATGCCCGAATTTCATGCAAGGCTTATTTGAGAACGGTAAGTGCTGGTGGAAGGACTGGGATGCATGCAGAGCCCATATGCACCTGAACACATTTGCACCAGAGCCCAAAATACGATAGGCTTTGGGCGGGTTGCAGGCTGGTCTCGGGGATCCATGTATGGGATTCAACTAACGTCCGCTGGGTGATGCCCTCTGCAGGCGGCAGCTGGCAGCGAAGGAGGCGGAGGCAGCGGACGCCACCGCATCACTGGCGGCGGTTGACGAACGCGTCGCCGCCGCGACCGCGCACTATGACAAGGCGCTGCAGCGGCTGGCGGACGATCGCGCGGCGCTGGCGGCAGAGACCGCCGAACGGGACGCCGCGCAGGCGGAGCTCGAGGCAGAGGCGGCCGCCACGGCGGAGGCGGCGGCGGAGGCCCGCGAGGAGCAGCAGCTCCTCGAGCAGCACGTAGGGCTATTCGGAAGGGATTTCATAGGGCAGATTGCGCTGCTGCATGTTGCAAGCTGTGGCTGCTTGCATGAATTGCAGGCACATCTGTGTGGCCACCATGTACGCTCACATATTCGTGTCCACGCCCAAGTCCCTGCAAGCCGATGGGCACTGCGGACGTGCTCGGCACTGCACATGCATCTACAGCACCAGCCTTGCTGCTGCTCTTGCACTGGCAGGGTGCTGAAGCAATGGCAAACAATTGTCAGGACGATTGCGCAGGCGGCAGAGGCACTGGAGGTTGCGGGCGATTTCACGGCGCAGGCGGAGCGGATGCGCGCGCAGGTGGAGGCGGAGCAGCGACTGGGCGGCCTGCTGTCGCGGCTGCGCGCCGCCGAGCAGGCTGCAGACGCCGACTTGCAGGTGCGGATTGGCTTTTGTCATCTGGTACCGTTCCGTTCGGAGCCTTGTGGTAGTTATGCTGTAGTTGTAGTTATGCTGTCGCGGCTGTCCGCTGCCGAGCAGGCCGCAGGCGCCGACCTGCAGGCGAGGCCCGACTGTCATTCTTGAGCCTGCAGGCTCTGCAGCGGCGAAAGCGCGCAACTCCTTAGCAAACGCAACCTTATGTGCATGTCCCGCTGCCAGCAAGCAATCATCCAGACGATTGAGACATATGTATAGTGAACATTGATCAGAATCAAGGTAGATATCGATCATGCGTGGCTGACCAATGTGCACGCACTGTGCACGCAGGAGCTGGAGCAGCGGGTGGCGTCCTCGCACGCGGCGGCGCGGGACGCCGCGGCCGCATGCGCTGCGCTGCAGCAGGAGGCGGCCGCCGTGGAGGTCGCCGCCGCTGGCGCCGCTGCAAAACTCGCCGAGCTGGACGCATCCAAAAAGGCGGCCGCAGCTCGCCGGGTGCGTGGCTTTGTATCTGTTCTATATTTTCGGAGAATCTGCCCGGCGACATGCTCACATTGGCCTTTCTTGTTTACCAATGCATGAGCGCTGCACGCCAGACAAGGTGCCTCCTGCGCCGTCCAGCAGCTGCAGCTCTCCTGCCCGAGAACATAATCACAAATCCGACGTCAAGAGGACAGCGCGGCTGTCGGCGGAGGCCAAGGCTCTGGGCGCCAAGTCCTGCACAATCGAGCGTCACGGTCTCTTGTTGTTGCATCGTCTTATGTTCGCATCTCTGATGTTTCTGACAGGACTTCAAGGAGGCGGCGCGGCTATCGGCGGAGGCCAAGGCGCTGGGCGCCGAGGTGGCGGCAGACGCGGCCGCCGGCGGCGGTCGCTCCGCACGCCTGTCGGCGCTGCAGGCGCAGGAGCAGGAGCAGCTGGCCGAGGCCGCCGCCGCGGGCGAGGCGGCGGGCGCCGCACGCAAGCAGGTGCGCAGCGCGCTGCTGACTTTGATGATGATGGCTGTGGCTCTGCCAGGCCTGGGCCACGGAAATCATGAGGGCTCGAGGTGACTGTTCCTGAGTGACTGCTGTGCTGGTGTGCCGCACGACAGCGCACGATGCGCTACTGCTGGGGTGCTGGATTCTTGGCAGGGCCATTGTGGGAGGTCGGTCTGCCACCATGCCGACAACCGCATTCATGCTGGACGCAGGTTGCGCAGGCGCGGTGGCGGCGGGCATACGCTACATCTGCTGCATTCGTGCAGCAGCTGGACGCTGCGGCAGCGGCCGAACAGTTTGAGGAGGCTGCCGCGCTGCAGGTAAGCTTGGTGACGCGCAGGAACGCCGCATTGTCTCGTCATCATCATTATCGTCATCATCATCGTCATCAAATTTCACTCTGCACAGCTTGTGTATCTAGTCGTTCCATCAAGCCTGCCCTTATTTTTCTGTAAGCGTTCCCTCAAGTCTCATGATGTTGGTCACGATGGCCAGAAGCTCGAAGAACCTGACACGATCCTGCGTGTGGAACAGTAAAGCATGTGGCCCACCGTGCTTCTGCACAGGTGGAGGTGGAGGCGGCGACCGAAGAGGCAGATGCGCTGGCGGCGCAGCACGGCTTTTCCGAAGCCGATGCTGCCGAGATTCTGGCGGACATCACCATGGCAAACGCCTCCTCAGCGGCAGCAGTGGCGGAAGAACCGGCGGCCACCTATTCGCCGGCAGACGCAGCGCCTGCCAGCCCAGACCGCGCCGCAGGAGCCAACGAGCCGGCGGCGGCGGCAGCAGCGGCCAGCGCGGCCGCAGCCGCCGGCAGCAAGGCGGAGTCACCAGCGGCGGCGGATAATGCAGAGGCGCTTGAAGCGGCGGATGGCACGGCAGCAGATGCAAACGATGGGCAACAGGGAGCGCAGCCCATACAGCTCGGCAGCGACGGGCCTGCGGCTGATGCCCCGCTGGACACGGCTGACGCTGGCGAGGCAGATGCCGCAGCCGATTCTGATGCTGCGGCGCAATCGCACGTGCCTCAGGATGGAGATCCGGCTCTGCAGTCTGCCCAGGCGCCCGACCCTGAGGCGGCCGCCGAGGAACAGATGCAGCCGCCGGGCGGCTCGGCTGGAGCGCCAGAGCCGACAGCAGGGCCAGAAAGCAGCATTGCAGCAGGCGCGGCCGCCGGCGAGACGGAGATACATGGCGGCGAGGCCATCGCGCCAGCAGGGACGGCAGTGCAGCAGGAGGCGCCGCAGCTGGACGAGTATGCAGAGCATGAGTTGCAGCCGGACGAGAAGGCAGAGCATGCATTGCAGTTGGACGAGTAGCCCTTGTTCACCGACGGGACGCTCGGACGAGCAGCTATGCAAAGTTTTGCACAAGCTCCGAGTTTTTGTCAAACTTGACAGCCATCAGCGAGCGGCTATGCAAAGTTCCGCACAAGCTTCGAGTTGTAATCGCCGGCCGTCAGCACCACGTCCTGTGTCGGCCCCAGCGTCCCGTCCTGCTCCAGGTTGTGGTAGAACACATAGGGGACGTCGCTGGCTGGATTGATTTCGCCAGCGGCGGCGGCGGCATCGTCCTGCGGGAACACCACCTGTTCAAAGCACCGGCAAGGGTCACCGCATTGGGCTTGGCAAAGAGCAGGTGGACACTGCGTCTGACTCGAGTGTGCAAAGCCAAGAGGAAGCTCGCTTGGCTAAAAGATCGTATTGTGCACGCACTGCCCCTCGGCATGCAGCTGCAGTGCCAGCCGAGATGGCAGAGGATTGCAAGCATGTGCACATGTGTAATCATGATATTTGACGTTTTCAGGTTGTGGAGCCGCACCTGGGCCAGGAGGAAGTGCTTCTTGGCGCCCATTGCGCCGCGCCGCGCCGCCGCTAGCAGCACGTGGCTCCGCACCTCCATGGTGTGCTGCACAGGACAGGCAATACCCATGCGATTGGAATCAATGTCATTTGATGACCCCACCGTCTGCAAGCCAAAATTCAAGAGCCCTCTGCGCTGTGCGCGTGTCAACAGCACCGCTGCTCGTAAGGTCGCACCGCGCTGCAACGCGGAAGCATCAACAGGCGGCCTCCGTGCATCTGTGCAGCTTCCGATGCGCCGTCTTGTGGAAAACATCAGATCCCCCGCCATACGCACCTGGACGCGGACGCAGTACTGGGCGTGAAACAGGTGCGGGTCGCCCTGGTAGCACAGGAAGTCGCCGCCAAACTTGTGGCCGCCCGTCACGTGGAACCTGCGGCGCAGTGGTGCACATTGTCAGGGGGTGCGGGGTTGGCAGCGCTGAAACAGTCCGGACGGGGCGCCACAACAGCGACAGGCTGTATTTCAGCAGAATTTTCGGGCACAGAGCAGGCCGAGGCCGTGGGCGACACCGAGTTGCGCCTAGGGCAACTGCCGTCAGCTCGCGGCGAATCTGGCTTGTGCTGCTGCTGCAGCAGGCATCCACTGGTGCTGCGCACATTGAGACGTGCCCCGACTGCGCACCCTCTGGCATGGAGGTCCCGGAAGACGATGTGCAGCCGCCGCTGCCGCCGCCGCTGCTCGTCGCTGAGCACCTCTCCCTGCGCCGTGCTGCTGTGGATCGCCGTGCCAGGCTGCCGCGAGCGCATCGGCAGCGTGAAGGTGCGGCCCTTGGCGGCCACCGCTTCCTTCCAGTTCGACTCTGCTGACTGCATCCAGTGCACATGGATGCCGAGTTGAAGGGATGACTCGGTGTGGTGGAGCAAAGCACGCTGCAATGTCCCAAGCTCCAGCCTTGACCATGGACGGAGCATACAGGTTTAGCAGCAGGCTTTCCAGCAGCGCCGCAGCACACTGATTTTTGCTATCCGCGCTTTAGCAAAGACTTTCATGTTTCTCGCATGCCTCATGTGCGCAGAACACTGTCTCCTTCGTCATGCCCTGGCGACCATGCATTTAAAAGAGACCTCAGTGGCGGGCGTGTCTGCTGCCGCTTCCGCGGGCGCCGCGCCGCCAGCAGCACCCGGCGCCGCCGCGGTTGCCGCGCAGTCCTGCTGAGGCGCTGCTTCCGGCGCCGCGGCAGCCGGCCCCAACACGCCTGCTCAGGCGGCAAGATCTGGGTCAATACCTGACGCTTTGGGTCCTTTAGTTCAACCTGCAGCAAGCAGATGCATTCCCTAGGCATCGGGAGGCAGCTGTGTCCGCACCTAGCTCCATTGCCACGCCGGCCTCATAGGGGCTGAGTTGCAGCGGCAGCTCCGGGTTGTCGTTACCTTGCTCGAAGCCTGTTGCAAACCACAGCAGAGTTTGGATCGATGGACATCGCCCCTGGTCGGTGCAGGTGAATCGGCCTTGAATTCTGTGCATGGCAAAGCGCAGTGCAGCGGCAATACTATGCGCGCACCGAAGCTGGCACCCAGGAGAGCGCCGACGATGCGATGATCCCTCCTCAGCTTTACGGCAACTGCAAGGCACAGGGAGCTCGATCACAAGGTGCTCTGAGCATGTTGCGGCACCCCGTGCAGCTGAGGTGCGTGTCGCTTTGACGACACGCGGGTCCGAAGGCGCACCCTCAGCATCCCAAATGTATAAAGACGATTCCGGAAACATCGCTGCATCAGCAGCCTGCGACTGCATCTGGCTGATGCGCCACGTTTGGACGACTGCAAGCGATGCTGCTGCGCAACCCGCAATGCTCAAACCTTGGTCCACCTTTCGTGCGCGAATGGTCAAGAACCACAGATCATGCGTTGCACTCCCCAGTCAGGCTGCGGCTGCGCCAGAGTGCTGACGGCGAGGGATTGGCTGCCGAGGCTAAGTATTTGTGTGATGCCACCGCGGCTTGCTGTTTGCTGCCGGCATTCCAGCAGCCAGGCCTCACATTGAATGGCTGTCACATGCCCTCCCCAAAGAGTTTCTCACGCACATGCTGAGCGAACCAGGCTCTACGGCCGATCAGTTAATCAACATCTCTTTGTACCCCTTCCCAAATTCAGGTTCAGCAGACCAGCACTTCTCGCACTCGCTCGCCAGCTTGCAACTCTCAGATTCTGGCAACTTCTGGCAATGTACGCCGCCAATCCAGCCACGAGTAATAGTCTCCGATTTTGAATTGCCCTGCGGACAGGACAAAACGTGAGAAAAGCAGAAATACAACGGAGTGCAACAGTGATTCTCCTGCGCTGCTGGTGATTGCTCTCCGCAGTAGCGGACACAATGAACACACGTGCAGGTGAGCCTTCTTGCAGCAAAATGATGCCGCAGGTGCGCGACAGAGCATGTCGCTGGCGCAACAACGCAGGCGCACCCGTGGAGCACTGCACAGTCTTGCGACTCCACATCCCCGACGCCTCCTGCGCCGCCAGGCCGTCCATGACGAGCGGCGCATCGACGTCCAGATGCCGCACCGCCGTCTCGTTTGTGCACGAGCGCCAAGCGGCTTTAAAACCTGGCGTGACTAGATAGCACATGAGCACGATGCATGTGCTTCGTTGAATCAGCGTGCATTGCAGATCGCCGGCCATTGGTGGCGCAGCCATGCCAGTGTGTCATGACTCCAACAGCAATCAGGCGCGCAATGGTTTGGAGGCACACCTCCGTTCTTTATGGGCCTGTCGATGAATTGGGCTGCCAGGAGGCCAGTCCTGACATCTTCCCACTTGAGAGCTGTGTACCAGGCTGCGCCCAAACAGCACACCATCGTGCCACATCTCGAAAGCAATGCACCAGAGATTCTTGAAGCTCCCCACCAACACCTTAAGCAGAAAATTCAGTGGTCGGCGCTGTGTACCAGCGGCATGACGGTGGCGACGCATTTGAAAGGTCTTGTGGGTTGTGGTGATTGTGTTGACCAGGTCATGCTCACCTGGCTGCGTCTCTGGCTGCAGTGAAAATCCGGCAATTGTGTGCACCAGATTGTGAACGACATCCCGCGACAACACGTACCCCCTGCACGACACCATTGTCGAGATCTCAAAATCCCGGATCGAGAAGGTCAGCGGCAAATTACACACTCGTTTGCACTGCGCGACAAAGGGTTAAGACCTGCAGTGCCTACCAGCCCGCCAGGTAAAGATGACCGCGCGGCACAGACTCATCGGGCATGGCCTCCCGTGACACGTACCACTTTGATGCTGTACATGAACAGAAAGCATTCTGCGCTTCAAAGTCGTATGTCCGCGATGCGTCATGAAGAGCGTTGAACAGCACGCAGCTCAAAAGTAGTGCAGCTCGCCTGGATCCCGGACGGGCCAGAATCCGTTGGGATTCTCGAGGCAACCCAAATACAGCCTGTTGTGCCAGACCCGGCCTGTCGTTGGGTTCTGCAAGAACACGAAAAACTTTCTTCCTTCCGCCGCAGAACGTACATGATGTCCAACGATCGATGGTTTTGACAGAACGGAGACGAATCCTCCCTTTCGTGTGCAGGCAGCATGAACAGCAATAAGCATTAGAAAATCACCTTGATGGCCTTGATGACATTTTGCATCCTCACATAACAGTCGTCATCGGTCTTGAGGACATGCGTCCAGCCGGTCTGCAGACTGGTGGCGTATTCCAGCATGCGTGCCTGTCAGCGGCAGAAACTTCATGTGATCAGGCTCAAACATGTCAGAATCCATGCTGCGTGAGGATCATCAAAGCCATATACTGGATTAACCAGTGACGAATGTCAGCAGAAATGGTTTTCAGAAACACAGCAAGACGGCATCACCGTTTTGCTGGGCAGATTGTCATAGGCATCCTCTCCCCGCAGCATCACCAGGTCGTTGTGTTTGCGCACTTCCTCCTGTCCATGGCCATTGCGGCAGTGTAATGCGCCGTTCATTCATGGTCTCATGTCAAGCAGACCGATCCGCACAGTTCCTCATCTTATGTCATTTGATGACGTCTTTTGTGATCTTCGCAAGCGCTAATCACGGGTACCTGGAGCAGTGCATGTGCGAATTTGTGTCCAGCAGCTGCCGCACGAGAACTGCCGCCGACGGCAGGCTGGGCGAGGAAGAAGCGGATGTCCACATTGGGGTGAACACCCCTCGTGTGCTCTGCCCAGGTGCGGCGGATCGCGGCCCGCCTGTCCTGGCTCTGCGCTCAGCACAGCCACATTGCACAGTCGCAACAGCTGCGACTCGGCGTCACTTCCTTGAGCTGGAACGATTCGGGCGCTCCAAGGGCAGCCAGCAGAGCACTGACTGGCAGCAGGCCAGCAAGTTTGGGGTGGGTCAGGCGCAACGGCACCTCTGATGCGCGCACCAGTGTCGTGCAGCACGCGCTCATGACGGCAACCAGAAACTTGACTGGCGGCTGCTCCTGGGAGGCCTCATCCAATCTGGCCAGAACCTGCACATGCAGATGCTGTGACACAATTGGTTGCCTCGCTGCCTGCATACATACTCTGCAACACAACCCCAAAAGATAAACCTCAAGCTGGCAGTGATACAGACTTCGGGCCGAGTCGCAGGCTGCATGCGAGGTGAGGCCATCGTCGCACCAGCGCTGAGTCCTTGGCGGCAGAGACGTCGGTCGTGTCATGGGCAGGTGTGGCCGGGCTCGGAGCAGGCGCATCCCCCGTCAGCAACCCCCTGCCGTGCCTCGAGACGCTTGAGGTCTTGGGCGTGTGAGGTTCCGGTACTGCAGGCGAGCCACGCTCAGCAGCAAAATGCTGCCGCAGCGCATCATGTCTCCGCTCAGCTGGCTGGCGCGGCAGCCCAAGGTTCAGTGCGTCAGAGAGAGGCATCCGAAGACCTGCACAGTGCAACGAACACAAGCCAAGTTCCTGATTGCTGCACAAATGATGCAGGACTTGCCATGTACCACGCCGACAATTTTGAAACAACAGGTCACAGACATTGCTGTGGCTGACTCAGTCCGGGCTCACCACACACAGCAAATTCGATTGTCGGCTCCTCCAGCTTTGCAGGCTGCACCAGGATAAGAAAGTGTACCAGTGTTGCCTGGCAAGGGCGGCGGCAATGAGCTTACGTTGGTCGCCAGAAATCGATCACGACTGCCTTGCCACCTCGGCAAATAACATCTTCTTGCAGACGGCTGATCATGGCTAGTGCGCATAGCACCCGACGCACCTGCATCATTGATGCCGCTGCCGCTGCATTGCCCGCTGAGTGGCTGCAGATGCCGTGACCCAGCAGGCTGTCTGCCCAGCGAGTGCGCAGGACCAACGAGTACAGCACCAGAGTGGCCACGACAGCGATCACCGAGGTGAGGCACTGGCCGCGGCCGCGCGCAGTCATGCGCGCACATGGCCATGACCGCAGCCGCGGTTTCGTTCTGTCAGACGACGGACGGCGCTGCCAGCGGCTTTTGCTGCTCCCTGGATGTGACATTACTGTCGACCGTCACCTGCACCCCACAGCATGCCAAGCCTGGATGCTCAGGTGGACCGCTGGTGTGACATTCGCCAGGTCTTTGCCACACGCGTGACATGATGTGCAGGCTTGAACTTTGCCGTGAATCCATATAGCATTGATGACAAGAATGTCCACCACATCGATTCTTCGTGGCGAGGTCTGCAGGAAATGCGGTGAGAGTGTGGGAGGGGCACGTGATGCACCTGTCCAACAGCATTCAACGGCGAGCCCTTTTCACAGGCTGCTGTAAGACGGAGAGATTCTCGAATGTATCCACACCAAACTGGCTGCGGAAGCAAAGTACATGTAAAGAGCCAAATGGTCTCGCCTGCGCAAATCTGGCGGAATTACCGACGCACGGCACGTGGCGTCCTGGGAAGAGGATGCCACCTTGTAGGAGGGCCAAGATGGACCAAGCAGGCTTCGATTCATATGCTTCGACAATTCATTGCTCCAGTGCTGCTCGCACGCTTTCCCTCTGAAAATTTCTTGCATGCACTCGGTCACACGATGTATTTGTCGAGCGCCGCTGTCACTCTTCACCAAGCAAGATGTCCAGGACCTCTTGCAACACCGCCTCTTGTTGGCTCAGACCACTCTCTGCACTCCAGACAGCTGACAGTTCCTCTAGATTTTGATCGCAAAAGTCCGCTCGAAGGAAGACTGCGTCGGCGCTGGCTGTCTGCGCTCTCCTAACGTCTGGAAGGCTCCTGCGAAAGCCACATGCGCACGCTCAGCCACGCCAATGACGGGCGTGCAAGGGAGCAAACTCTGCATGCAGCAGAGCAGTAAATCAGTCACACCGTTCACAAGATTACCTGGCGCCCACGAGGGTCATGTTACCGAATGGCTGCCCTGTCACAAGCGCCTCTGCGATCGAGGCTGCGACGGACGGCATGCTGAGCGACAGGCCGACGGCAATGTTGACGGCGACAAATGGTACCCCCAGCCGCTCCACTGCGTCGCTTTCCTGCTTGTTGACGATCTGCCGGCGCGGCACACACGCCAAAAGAGTCAGCAGAGGCCAGTTGGCGGCCGTCGTTCTGTCACGAAAGTACTGGTAGTTGTCAACGAAAGTCGGCACGCGCATCTAAGCAACCGCAACCGCCGTGCCTCACCTCTACTGGAGCTTCGAGTCCGAGCGCTGATGCGAAGCTGCTCAGGATTGCTGCACAGGAAGCCGCACAACACACAGATACGCCAGCCGGCAAATACTTCCCAAGTAAACAGCGTCTCAAGCCTGTCACATTTTAGACAGCTGCAGCATCGCCCACCTGTGCCCTCGCCTGTGACGGACGTGATCACTCCTAACACACCTGTGCCGCAGCCCACACAAGTCAGTCTCCCGTGACTGTGCTGAACACGCAGTCAGGAGACAGTCGGGAAAATTATTCGACGGCACGGTCATAACAAATCTCTGCCAATTGCAACGTCACACCTGCGGCGCCAGCCTCCTTGGCATCCACGATTTGCAGCGGGTGCAGGAACCAATCCCGCGCCAGCACCGGCGCGCCGCGGACCGCCTGGCACACCGCAAACAGATCCGCCAGACCTGCGGGCGCGTTCGGCGCAGGCCGTTGAAGCACTACCGCTGAATATGCCACAGTGAAGCTAGGTGGCACATTGTGACGTGCGGTGGGGCGTCACGCTGTCTACTATGACGACAAACGCTGCATGTGCGGTGCCAAACCTGAGGGTGTGGCCTCCGAGTCTGTGGGGACCACGATGCCGTCTGCGCCCGCGGCCAGCAGCGCCTGCGCCGCCTCGGCCAGCTGCTGGGGGGTGGCGGCCCCGGCGCCACGCCGCACCTCCGCCAGCACGGCGGGCCGGCCCTGCTGCGCCCTCAGCTCCTGCCCGCAGGTGAGAGTTCTCATTTCAGGTGTGTCATCCGGGATCATTTGTCAGCCGCAGGCACCTGGCGGCCGCCTCTGCGCCCTCAGCTCCTGCAGGTGAAGGCGCTGCGCTTCACATGCGTTGTCGTGAATAGAATGTCAGCAGCAAACACCTGACAGCCGCCTCTGCTGCGCCCTCGCTCCTTCCCGCAAGTGCAGATCTCTTCGTTTCAGGTGCACCGCTGGGCAATGCCATGGCAACAGCAGGAAGATGAAGTGTGCGATCAGACGTGAATATGAATGCGGCACGTGCTTTGAGACAGCGCCAAAGGAGAGAGGGCACAATCAAGGAGCAATGCATGCTGCGGACTGCTGGACAGCAGCTCATACTGAACATTGCACCAAACATTGCTCACGCTGACGAGGCGGGTCAGGCGGAAGTCCGCCCCCGACACTGCCCGCTGCTCCTGACTCTCCACCGCGCTCTGCAGCTGTTCCTCCAGCGAATCGGTGCCCAGCTCCTCCAGCCGCGCCTGCAGCTGCCGCGTCTTCCGCCTGCGCTGACGTGTGAACTATGGTGGTCACTTGCGTTGCCAAGAACATCAGTGAAGCTCGCAGGGACGCTTCGACGGTACCCTAAACCCTAAAGTCGGCGAGCTTGTAGCGAACCGTGCAGTCAACACAGCGATGAGGACCCAGTGATCTACAAACTGTTCAGATCCTCAGAGTTGGGACACGGACTTGATTGTGGCGCCCAGGGCGTTGCCGGCCGCCGGCACGGCCTCATCGCCGCCGGCGCACACGCGCAGCCCCCGCAGCCTTCCTGTGTGCTGCCTGTGAGTGTCCGTGTAGCAGAAATCGAGATCAATGCTGTTACATTGACGTTCAGAACGGCATGGACGTGCAAGCGAATCCGCCACACATGCTGGCTTCATGCGACGGCGCGCTCACCGAGGCGCTCTGTGTTGCGAGGGTCCAGACCGCCATGAGGTGCCGGCAGCTGTGCAAGATCGACAATAGATGCGTCCAATCTGCATGGGGCGTCCTGATATCATGGCAGCGGCCCCCGCTTCAAGTGCTCAAGGCGATCTGCGGATGGCGCCGTTGCCGGTCAAGCCTCAGCTGCTGTCGGCCGCGCGAAACGAGTGAGGCTGCCGCGAGTAAGCAAACGTCAAGCTTGTGTGACAGGCTCTCTTTTACTGCAAGCATGAATATAAGCAGGATCTGGAGCGCGGACATGCATGAGGTGACCCAGCACTGAGCAAATGGCTCTCACTTCTGCGTTTTGGAAACACAAACACCATCGAATAGACGTTCCTGTCATAATCGTGATATCGGCAAGATCGACTAGCACGGCGCAGGTTGCAGTGCTGCCTGCCGGTGGATCGTGTGAGCATCTGCAACGTTGCGCTTTGGGCTTTTGAAAGAGGCTTTTCCGCAAGGTGTGACAAACCATCATCATCGCACCATCGAACCATTCTCCTCTCTGGCAGGCAGCTCCTCACTTGCGTTCAGATTTGCGTGGTGCACGCCAATCGATCGGTGCGCTGCCGCAGCTGTCTACACTGACCTTCCGCAATCAGCCTGCACATTCAGGGCGTCGAGGAGCATGGCACCGAGCGCTGCTGCCGGCAGGTCGCGGCCTGTCATGGGCATCGGCTCGGCCAGAGCCGCTGCGTCGGATGAGGCAGTGGATTGGGACCGCGAGGCTCGCAAGTGCGTCTGCTGCATACTATGACACGGGCATGCTGGGGCTACTGCTGAGGCCACGCATTCGCATGCATGGCTGCTTTCCCTGGAAGCTGCCGCCTTGGCCAATGTCGACGGCGTGCGTGCGCAGGAAGCGGGGGCTGCAGCTGACGATGCTGGGCTTCACGCTGATTTTTGGAGCGCTTGCTCTGGTCGGGATGTGGCGCGAGACGCTGCCGCTGAACAGCCAGCTGCGGCAGGCGCTGGGCGCGGCGGTGGCCTTCTGGTGAGGATGCGCGCAAAGCACGAGCATGTAACCTCTGAGGCCTGGCTAACGAATTGACTCTACTGTGCATTGGGGCAGCTTCTTTTGAAATCGCACCTTGACGTCCGCACAGATTGTCACGCACGACTGTGTGCTGCGCGGCTGTGGCACAATATCTAGAAGGCTCAAGCGTCTGCCTCCTTGGTGCAGGACGGTGCTGGTGCTGCGGCTGCTGTGGTCCTTTGTCTGGTTCCCGTCAAAAAAGCCTGCGACGACAGCGGCCGCGGGACCGACGGCAGCCGGCGGCAACGGCGTCGATGGTGACAGCGACAGCAGCAGCGACGAGAGTGACGCTGCGGGCGCCGGCAAGCCGCAGCGCCGGCGGCGCGTGCGGCGAGAAACGTGACATCGTGCGTGCTCAGTCTGCCCGGCAGACGGCTGCAGGTTTCTGCCGCCGTGCTCCGGGCCTCGGCTCCAAATGAAATTCGAACAGCATGCAGCAGTCGAGTGTTGGGTCAAGTCCGGGAAGCGAACGCGTGAGCATGCCCTCGATGGCAACTGCCTCGCGTCGTGCTCATAGTAAGTGCTTTACTCGTATGTGTGACAGGGGGTTGCTATATTTCGAGCAATGTGATGAAGCGGCAATGGCGGATGGCGGATGTATTGAGCACGTAAGCACGTAAGCAGTAGTGGTTCTCCCTCTATGACAGAATGAGTCTTGTGCTGCAAACAATCGAAAAGGCGAGCACTGAGAACGCCCCGAAATCTAGTGACATGCCAGTGGCGAGCGGGTAGCGGCTGCGGCCGGGGCATCTCACTTGGTCTCGTGGACCACAACCATAATGTATCCCTTGCCAGGCTCCAGAAATTCTGGCGCGATCATGATCTCGTGCTTGTGAGAGCGGATCCGCACATACTGCAGGTCATCCAGCGGCGCGCCCGCGCCTGCGGGAAGACATGTCATTCTGGTGATGCCATTACTTGATTACCACTCGTACTACAAAACATGGAACACAGAGACATACAAGTCAGCATGCAACGGTACAGCTCTTGCGATGTGCAGTTGATCTCTTCCCCGTTTGATTGCAGCCTGCACCACCTGCGGGTTTCGGCTTCTGGTCTGCCTCCTCGTCGCGGTACGTCACATGACTGAGCTGTTTCACGGCTCTCCTGGAGACATTGGTGACTGCCAGCGCGAGCGAAGCGTAGTTTTTCGCGAGCTGCGGCTCTAAAGTCGAGCGAATAGGAATTCCATCCGCTTGCAGGATCACAACACCGAAGACTCCAGGCTGACTCGAGAGGTTCTTGACCGTCTTTTCCACCTCTGCAAGAGACATGGCTGGACCGATGCATGTTGTCAAGCATTTGTCGACATTTCGCTTCCGGGGTTGGGGCGCGCGTGTTTTCGCAGGCAGGGTTTACAAGAAGAGGGTGAACAATAAAATGCTCAACAAAACCTGCCCAAACACCACCGCCCAATCATCAATGATGGGGCCGCGGCTGATAGCGGTCTTTCAAAATCTGTCGACAATGCTGCCCGACGAGCACCCAAAACTCTTCAGCACGCAGACTGTGCATAATTTCCCAACAAAAGTTCGACATCTAGAGCTGCCGCGACTCGCCGGCGTCGAGCGGCGGCAGCAGCAACGACAGTCCACAGGACGCCCTTAATCCTAAACGAAAGCCAATTTCATTCCGGCAGGCGTCTCCTGTCGCCAGGCTCTCCGCCCTGCCTCCAATCATGCGTCAACCCTGCAAGCCTCGCCTCCGCCAGCTGCACACCGCACGCACGAAACAAGCCCCCAGATCTGTCCACAGAGCGCAGGGAGGCACCGGCGATTCACGACGAGGACTCGGTGTCGGAGGGCGCCAGCGCCGCTGCCAGCTCCCTGGATCCATACAGGCTGCCGTGGCCGTTGCCGCCGTGGCCGTTGCCGTACGGCAGCACCGACCTCGGCGGGGACTGCTGCTCGGACGGGGTGCGGTAGCCCAGCTGCGCGCGGGAAAAGGCGCTTCGATTCAGCGCGCTCGCGACAAAGAGCCAGGCTCTGGCATAGGCCTCCGCAGGTGCAGGTGCAGTACCTTTTGCGACAGGTGCAGTACCCTTTGCGAAGGTACAATCGATAGCACGGACTAGCAAACAAGCATAGTTTTGAGCCGCATGGGAGGTGGGGGCGCAGGTGCACTTGGAATATACTTGACAAACATTTCAACGACTTTAGATGGCATCTCCGTAGAAGAATGAACGTCCCGATAGTTGTAGAGCCGTGAGAATCGCACCAGCTGGTTGGCCTTGATCTCCTCGGACACGTGCTTAGGCACCAGCGACTCCCACAGCGGGGTGCCCGCGCGGATGCTCTCCGTCACCGCCTTACTCACGTCGCCGTGCATCAGCAGCTCCCTGCACAATCGTTCAGCGACTTGGACTCGATACCCTTTCAAACACATTTCACGCAGGGTCCTTCTCCACACATGACGCTTTCCCTCAGGTGAGACTGAGGGGACCTGTTGTAGTTGGTGATGGGGACAAGGCTGCCGCGCTGGCGGACGTAGTCGAACACAACTTCCTTCAAAGACGAGGTTTTCCTCCTATACGGATGCGGAAAAGCGCACTTGTTGTAGTTGGTGATGGGGACGAGGGTGCCGCGCTGGCGGATGTAGTCAAACAGCAGCTGCACGCTCGGCGCGACCTTGACACTGTCCACATTCTCCATCTCCCCCGTCTTCTCATTGATCGTCGGGTACACGAAGATCTTGAGGTCGAACTTGAGCAGGCGGCCAAAGCCCTCCAGGATGCCGCCGTCCAGATCCGCGTAATGCCGCTCGGAGAACAGCTCCTGCGGCGCAGAAGAAGAGGCGACAGCGTCATAGGTCCGAAAGAATGGAAAACCAAACACGGACCTCGGACAGCGCAGGTCCTGGTAGATGGGACCGCCAGGATGCAGCCGAGTGCACCCGCAGGGTTTGCCGCCCATGGTGATGACGATGGACTGATTCTATCATAATTGATGTATTTATGTTGCCAAGAGCAAGCCAGACTCTCAAGCAGGAGGATGCCAACCCGCAGGGACGGCACGCCCATGGTGATGACGATGGACTGGTTGGTGTGCGTCGAGATGTAGCTGGCCAGCTTGAAGTATCGCCGGAAGTTGGACAGCAGCACCGTGTACCTGCCAAGTGCATCACCATCTCAGATGCAGCCTGACTACTGACGCTCGAAGTGGCAGACCGCCACATTCTTTAAAGCGCCGCTCAGCCCGAGCACAGAAGGTGCACAGGGCTTCCTGAGCACTATGGGAAATGCATCATGTCGCTCTGAATGGATGCAAAGAATCACGTTTGGACGCTACATCGACGACTGCAGTCAGATGTACACACATGGCGGACGCATTCCGTGGTGGACAGTGCGTCAGACGCTGAGCTCCCTGTGAATCAATGTCCACTGAAAAGAGAATTTATGTGACAGCATACTTATGGGAAATCGAACGCACAGCCTATGGTGGACAGGGCATTGAACCTCCATCAAATTCAATGGAAAGCGAATTCTGTGCCAGCATCGACATCCAGTGCGCACCCCATGGTGGACAGCGCGTCAATGCGTTGAATGAAGGCGTCCATCTGGATGCCCTTGTCGCTGGTCCAGTCCAGCAGGTCGCCGCCCTGCAGGAGGCATGTACAGCAGATTTCAGACACCGCAGGTGAGCACTGCATGATTGTCCAGCCGAGTCATTCGATGTCTTGCCGCAGACAACAGACTCTGACTGTCACTGGTCCAGTCCAGCGGGTCGCCGCCCTGCGGTGGGCGTGTCAGGTGGGCGCGTCACAGCAGGTCAGCCGGGCTGGTGGTTCTGAAGTCCAGCCATGTCATGCGATTTCTCAGCGTCTTAACAACTGTGCCTGTCGCTGATCCAGTCCAGCGGGTCGCGAGCCCTGGGGGGGCATGGCATGCACCTGATGACGGTACTACCGAGATGCACCGTTTCCAGGCACACAATTAGAGGCCTGTTCGCCTGGCAGCGGCCTCAATGTGGATTGATAGACTTGCAGCAGCAGATGCCAGCGTCACTCTCTGGTGAACGGCGTCTTGGCAACGCGGCACCGGCAAGGCGGCCTGGGTTTTAGGGGTTCAGGGAGCAATGTGGCGGAAATGCAAGCGCACCTCCATCATGTCGCGTGTGGTCATCTCCAGCAGCACCATGGTGTCGTCCCGGAAGACGCACTCGTCGTACGTGTCGGCAACCTGCGAACACGGCAGCGCGCCGTCTCGTACAGTGTGGTGCGCAAGCGCACCAGCCAGCACACCGCGTGCGACACCCGCCCTTACTCGCCGACAGGCGTGCGGTGGAGCAGATCAACGAACAAACAACTGCTCGATCGGTCAAGCAATCGATCGATCGACCATCTGTCGATCGAAAGAAGGAGCCATGAATGAATGCCAACAATTTCAGTCGCACCGAGTCGACTTCCATGTCGCTCTCGGGCTCGCAGAAGAACTGGCTGGCGGCGCCCTGCAGCATGTCGTTGTGCAGCAGCGTGAAGGGCCTGAAGCGGCCCCGCACCAGCATCACGTTCTTCTTGCGCCTGCAGGTGTCGGAGTACATGATGGTGGGTTTCGAAGTACATGACAGCGATCAAGCATGCACTCACGGGGAGGGTGGTCTTCCTTTCCTGAGGCATTGGGCAGCTGCTGGGGAGCCTGGAGCCGAGTCAAGGGCTGGCAACACACTACATGTGACAGGAGATGCATGGCCGGTGAAAAACTCACAGTGTCTCCTGCGGGATGAGCATCTGGCCTGCACGCACCGCAGAGGACTCGTCGGGCTTGACAGCTGACTTGGAAATCACGGCAGCAACTGGCAGAACAACACGCAGCGAAAAGCGAACAAGGCTTTCTGAGCTCGGATGCCCGGCGCCCACATGCAGTCGCATTGTCATCGCACAGCCGTTTTTGGCGCCGCCAGCAGCGGGTACCACTCATCACAAGGAGGTTCAGCAGAGCCCACCTTGCGGCGAGAAGAGCGCAGCGTCGCAGAGGCCCTTCTGCACCAGCGTGAGCGCCGCAAAGCGGTTGTCCACATGTGCAAAGTCCGGGCCGCTGAAGTCCACCAGGTCCACCTGCGACGCGCGTCGAGTCTTTCTTCAGTGCGACATCTGCAGGATTCTGGACTTCTCTCTCTGGCTCGTCGCCGTGTTGGTTGCCTTGTGCCTTTTGACTGGGCCTCCTCCAGCTACACAGCGGGTACAGTGCTCAGGCGGCAGCAGGCGGCAACACGTATGGCAAGTGCAATTCCTGCACTTGAGAAGCAGTGCAAGAATCGCTTCTTGCAGGGGTAGGAATGTGTGGCCCGGCACCTCCACGCGGGAGCGGCTGAGGTCGTCCATGAGGCTGGCGGTGATGTTGTAGTGGTCCCCGCCCTTTGTCAGCGCCCCGTGAATCAGGTTCACGCCCAGAATGCCCAGCGCCTCCGCCTGCGTCATCGCATAACGTGCCTCTGCATATCGATTGACGATGACTAATTTTGATGCTGACCAGTGTTGGTGTGATGGAAATCAGAGGTGAACGCCCAAGCTGCCCAGCGGCTCAGCCTGCGTCCCATTGCAACCCATTGCACGTGGAGAATTCTAGACTTGGACGTTGGTGCCGACCAGTTTTGCCATCAGTGAAATCATTGAGATTGACGCCGAGTACGGCCAGCGCCTCGCCTAGTCCCCGTCTGGTTCTGAGCAGATGTTCTGGTTTGTTCTGACGCACCAGCGCCCAGCAACCAGCCGGCTGACATACATGCCAAAAATAAGAATTAGTAATGCAGGCTATAAAAATAATACTAGAATGCAGGCTCTCGGCACATGCACGCAGAGGCGGCACCAGCCCAGCCTGCGCAGGCGCCGCCCGGACAGGGATCTGCATGTGAGCGGAGTTTTTCAGGGTTTAGTGCAAAGCGTGCCTGCGCCTGCGCCGTGTTCTCCAGCATGCGGACATGGATGAGGATCTGGTTCGGATGCGTCCTGCTGGTCAGCAAGAGACCCGCCGCTCAATCCAGGCAGACGGCAAATGGATCACCTTGCATTACAGTGTGCTATGCGACGCCACAAGTGCCAGCCCGCCTTCAGCGTCGAGACTTCCGGTGTTCATGTAATGCATCAGGGCGCTGAGAAAAGAGCGCACTTGGGCTCAGACTGGTACTTCAGGCCCTGCGCCAGGCGACAGGACAGAGGCTCAGCACCATCGCTTTGTGTGAGCATCCGCAGACGTTGGCGCTGAAGTCCAAGGATTTATGACCTCGATGCCACATGTGAGGCAAATACGTTCTGCATCCTCCTTTTCAGCGAATCTCAATAAACAAAAATTTCTCATAGGAACCCACCAGCCAGCCGTGGCACTCGTTGTTGCGGTTGTATGCCTTGGCCACCACAGTATCGGCAAAGGCAAAGAATGCGGTGCCGTTTCCCCTCTCCTTTCGCAGCGTCAGGTTGGTTTGCAGGTACTGCAGCACCACAGCTCGTAGTTGAGCTGACAGCGTATCCACGACCGATGCTGGAGCGGATCCTCATGCACATCCGGCAGCAGATGCTCAGCATGTCATTGCTCTAATGTGCAAATGCCCGCGACAATATGATGACAAACTCACCTCGTAGTCCAGCATGGCTTCAAGGCGCTCCCTCGTCACATACCTGACGGAGCGGAATCGGTTTCAGGAGGCGCAGGCCAGTGCACGCGCTTTTTCAATGGTGACTTCGGGCAAGCTGAGGCGCATGTGTCCGCACTGACGCGCACATTGCACAATCCGAAGTAGGCTGGCGCTTGAGGTGATATTGCCACAGCAATGAGCAGGTTCTCACCTCGCACAGGCGCCGTACATCGAGTCACTCACGCTCATGTCATATGCCGAAATGGACTTGGCAATGGTGCCCGCTGCGCCGCCAACCCTGAGGAAACACAACATGACGCAGTCAGAGGTGTGGCATTCCTGCCGGAGCAGCGGTTGTTGCTGTGCAGTATTGCTTCGAAGCGATGCTTCGGTCATGCATGCGCTGTCCCGAGTCGAAGCACAGCAAGCAATGAGGGCACAGGTGGGATTGTCGCCGGCAGGCAGCGCGCTCCGCACCTGAAGAACCAGCGAGCCACCTCCTGGCCTGCCCCGATCTCCGCGAATGTGCCTGCGAGCATCAAGGAATGACACCAGTAAGTGCACCAGCAGCAGGCTGTGAATCCAGCCATGCCGGCGGCTTCAAGCTCCCGCCGCCACAGCGCAGTGTCGCCTGATGCAGGCTGCAATAGGCACACTTCGAGCTTGGGTCCGTCTCACCGTAGTTTTTGGGGTCCAGGTTGACCTTCAGCGCCTTGTTGGCGGTCTTGCTGTACACCTGCTCCAGGGCCTGCAGCGGCGCTGCAGCCATGCACTGCATCCCGCGCACCCTGGCCACATGCCCGGGTGCTGCCGGCCGGCTGCACTGCAGCGCTGCCTGTGAGTTGCCTAGGAATGGCGACGGCGGGAGGGCATGCTGTCTGCAGGGCGCCGCAGCGGACAGGGCTGCACGCCCGGATGTGCTGCACCCATGTGCAGAGGACACACGCGCTGGGAGCGCCTGCTTCAGGACCACCATCCCGGCTGTCTTTTGGGTGCGCCTTATGGTAACATCACTTCGCAATGTGATTTGGTACTGCTCGCCTCGCGCCGAGCTCACGTCAGGCTGGGGCATTTCGCCAGATGATGTGAACATGTGAACAGCTGTCTGACATCGGCATCGCTGCTTGTGCAGCAGTTCTTTGTTGCCTTTCATCGCCTCAGGATCCATCGTCCTGCCTGTGCGTACTCTTGCACACGGCCAGCCCATGCTGCGCTGACACGAGCTCGGGTTTGAGGGATGCGAGGTGCGCCGCGGCCGTCTCCTGCGCCCGAATGTGATGCACACGGATGCTCCATGCCGCGCGTCAAGTGCTTGAAGGGTCTCAAAGACAAACAACGAAAGCTCATCGCATCCAGGCTGGGGGACCGGCTACAAACCGCCGGCGCAGAGCGGACGTGGCGGAGGCGGTGGAGGAGGGGGCGGAGGAGGCGGCGGCGGCAGGGGAGGCTGGGGCTCCGGGTTCAGAGGCGGCCAGCAGAACCAGCAGCAGGGTGCGCAGGGGTGGCCTTGAGGGGCCCCGAATCTCACACCCAATGCCGCACACATATGTGGCTGTTGCCGTCGCCCATATGCCGGGGTGCCTGCTGGCGCAGGTCGCGGCCGCGGGCGCAACGACAACCGATTCCAGCAGCTGAGCGAGCAGGAGGAGAATGACCGCGCGTTTGCCGCGCACCGAGGCGGCCGCGGCGGCGGCGGTAACGGCGGTGGCGGACGGGGCCGTGGCAGGTGAGCGCTGCTCCTCAGCATACGAAATCCAGGCTTCTGCCGCAATCTGCACCCCGCGACCTGCTAATAACAGGCAATCGCAAGCAGCTTTCATGCCATGTTCGGAGTCTTGGACATTTCTGAGCACATGGCAATGTCGGCCAAAACTCAGATCCGCGCTGCATTGCAGGCAGGGCGGGCGCGGCAGCGGCGGCCAGCAGTCGTGGCGGGAGGTCGTGCAGTTTGACGAGCAGAACGAGCGGCCGGCGTGGCAGCTGACGTGCTACGGCCATGAACGGGAAGCGGAGAACGACCTGACGGGCGACTCATCATTTGAGGAGCTGCGCTGGCAGCAGCGACAGGCGGCGGCTGCTGGCGCCACCTCAGCCCAGGTGGGCCTGGAAAGTCGACATGTCGAAGCAATAGGCACGATGTCATTGCACAGTGCAGCGCAGCCTCTTTGGTGGGATAAATTGACGGGGGATTTCAAAGCGGCTTTGGAACTGCTGGTTCCTGCCAAGCAGAGTGCCAAGCAGGGTGCCACTTGGTGGATTGGCTACTCAAACATTGCACCGCAGCTGTTGCTTGCCTTGGGCAGAGCCGGCATCAACCGAGATTTGATTAGCATTTGACTTGGCTATCCAGCCAATTATGTATTTGGCGCATACTTGGCGTATATTTGGAGCTTCCTCCTTGATGCAGATACAGCAGCAGTTCATCACGGCTGTGCGCGCCAAGGAGCAGCAGTGGCAGGTGGGGCCTTTGCTTCCGCCGACTGGACCTGAGAATATTTTTCTGCAGTGCTGCAACCTTTGTGATGTGTGAAGTTTCGGTCAAGTCGAGTGCACCGTGCCAGAGCTGCCAGCATTCCTTATGAGCTTGCTTCCTGCAATGCCTCCTCAGGCGCTGCTGAAAGCGCAGCGGCCTCCATCCCTTGGCGGCCCGGCCATTGCGGTGCCGGCGGCCTCCGGCGGCGACTTTGGCGCGGCGGCAGGGCCCTTCCAGCAGTCTTCGGGCCCCTTCCAGCAGGCGCCCGGGCCATTCCAGTCGGCAGCAAGCCCATTGCAGCAGGCGCCCAGGCCATTCCAGCAGCAACAGCAGCCGCCGCCGCAGCAGCAGCAGCAGGCTTCTCCCTTTGGGCAGCAGCAGCCCGCCGGCGGCGGCGCCACCAAGATTGCGTTCGGGGCGGCCGCCGCCGCGCCCGCAATGGGCGGCTTTGGCGCTGCGCCGGCAGCGCAGCCGTTTGGCGGGGGCGCCGCCCGGACGCCGTTTGGTGCGGCGCTCCCCGCCGGCTTTGGAGGCAGCACTCCTGCTGGCTCGGTGTTCGGCTCTGGGGCTGCCGGCTCGGCGTTCGGCGTAGGCGCTGGCGGCTTGCCGTTCGGCGGCGCCCCTGCCGCCGGGGGGCCGGCCTTTGGCGCGCCGGCCGGCGGCGGGCCGGCAGCGGCGTTCGGGTTCGGCGGCGCCGCAGTGCCGCAGCCGGCACAGGCCCAGCCCGGCGGCTTTGGCGGCGGCTTTGGAGCAGGCACAGGGTCGGCGATGGGGTCGGCAACAACGGCGCCTGCTCCCGGCGGCGCCTTTGGCCAGCCGGCCGCTGCAGGCCAAGCGGGCAGCATCTTTGGGCAGCCTGCCACTGGGCTGCCGCCGCCACAGACGAGCTCGGCGCCTGCAGGTGACTTTCCTTGCGCAGTCCCCTGCGGGTAATGCACGCATGGCACACCATGGCCTTGATTCCTTTGTCCACCTACATGTTAACGCTTCTGGACTGTCCACGTGCGAACCTCGTTCTGGCTGATTTCCAGGTGATGCAACGCCTTCACAGCCGGCAGCAGCGGGCGACCTGGCGGTGTGGCAGGCGTCAGCGTTCGCGAAGGGCAGAATCCCAGAGCAGCCGCCGCCGCCCGAGGTCTGCGTCTGACGGCGCCGCTACCACCCGCCCTGCGCAGGTGTGCTGCAGTAGGCATGCCCAGTGCATAGGCGCCCCCAGTGCTTAGGCACCACTACCTGTGACGATGCACAAGGCGTCAGCTGTAGGACGCTATATACCTGGCCATCGTCTGTATGTGGATGCTGGGTGAGCTAGGGCAAGCAATTTGAAGTCACGGACTTGTGTGCATCATGTTCGACAGGGTGCGGGCGGCCAAGATTGACACCCATCGTTCTCCACTGCGGCGTGCGCGCATGGGGTAAGGGGAAGGCAGGCTGGTGGAAGGCAAGACGAACATTCCCTGATCCCAGACGACGGAAACGAGACCGTGCGGCGGCAGTTACCACGCACTCAGGGGGGCGATTTGGTCAGGGCTATGACGTCCTGCAGGACGAACATTGCTATTCATACGCTGGTTCACGTATGCCGGTGCCCCATAAGTCAAGGCCGCCACGGCGGTTGACATCAGTAAACGCTCGCATATGGGGCTGGAGGTGTCCAATGCAGAGACGCAAACAGTGTCGCGTTGCTTGAACACAGGAAATCATCAGTCGATAACGATCCGAGATTGCAGCACCCCTTGCCCAAGGCACCCTTTTGAACGAGCTGTCTGTCTACAAACCAGTTATAATCACTCTGGCGTGGGGCGCAGACATTGTCTCGGCAGCATGCTGACAAAGACGGTGCTTGCGGCTCCAGGTCAATACCTGTGTCCAATAGGACTGGCAGAAAGCTCTGTGCAGCAGCTCGCCGCAAGAACTGACTACAGCCGGCTCGACTAGCAATCGCCCCAGCCGCATTTGCAGCTGCACTACGGCAATGCCCATGGTGGTGCGATCATTACGTTTCTGCAGCGTCCTCACGGCGGCAGTGGCCACCGCGTTGGAAATCGGCGGCCTGCCTGCCCCACGCATTTGACGGTGCGCGCGTTTGTAGATGCGTCGCCACTGCTGTGCGGCCGGCGCCAGACCCCGCAACGCGCAGCTGGTGACGCGGATCTGCGGCATCAGCTGGCGGCGTGACTCTGCTGCTGCGGCGCGCCGGCGCCGCCGGCGAAGCTGCCAATGGCGGGGACGCCGGACAGGCCGCTGAAGCCGCCGCCGGGCTGCAGGTTCTGCGGCGCGCTGCCGAGCTGCGCGAACAGCACGTTGGACGCCTGCGGCATGCTCGGCACCACCAGCTGCGCACAAGAGATCAAGGAATCAAAACGAACTCCGAAATCGGCGCTGGGGTTCAACATCGGCAACAGTGAGACGGCATCATTCAAGGGCAGTGCGCCTCAAGTTGTGCTGCGAACTTGCGCTTTCATGTAGCAGGCGGTTGCCAAGGCTGGGGAGCCGCAACATAGCGCAGGGTAGTGGTATCACGCGAGCCAGTGCCGTGCAGCTCATTGTGCAGCACAACGCCCCTCAGCCGCCTCGGCCAGCAAAGGGTTTCTGGCATAGTTTGGTGCGGCCAACCAGCTTGATAGCGGCAAGGCCGTGCCAAAGCAGACGCGCAGTCAAGCTTGGAGGTAAACAAGCTCAAAGGAAGCATGATAGAGCAAGGCACCTGCGCGAGGGAGCCGATGCCGGGGCCCAGCGCCCCCTCCGAGGCCAGCTTGTTTACGAGCGCCTGGCCGTCCACGAAGAATGGGAACGACTGCACCGCCGCACGCCCAAACTGCTGCGGCGTCAGCACCTGAGACGCACGCACAGTCGCTGCGGCGTCAGCATCTAGTAATGCACAGCCGCTGCGGCCGCGTGCAGGTTCCACGCCATTCCTGGTGTGCATGGAGATGGGAACCCATACTGCATGCGGCAGCTGCTCTTTGGCGCAGCCTGCAGGGGTGGGGGCTCGCTGCCAGAACCTGAGTGAGCACCTCAGCAAATGAGAGAGAACCCAGAAAGTCGACAGAAAGATCTGCCCACCTGCGTGAAGACGGTCGTCAGGAACTCGGCGGTGGCGTCCGCCTCCTCCTGCACGCTCTGATGCAGCTCCGCCACCACGTCCGCCTGCCGCATCAGGGTTCAAGGCTTCAGGGTTTAGGGGTCACCGCTGCTGCATGGAGCTCGGCTGGGACCTCGGTGAGGGTTGCCAGCAGACGCAAGGGGTTTGACGCTTGCACGAGGTGTGCTGGAGCTGCCACATGCTTCCCATGAAACGAAGAATAGTCCTCTGCCTGCAGTCTGCATGCCAGACGCCTGCGTGCCTGCCGGCAGCAGCCAGTGGGCGCCTGTTTTTACTGCCCACCCCCGGCCATGTTCCAATTCCTCCAACGTCCAACACGTCCTGCTGCATATGGTGCCTGCCTAAAGGGTCATCAAGGGACCTTTAGATACCCCTACCTGCTTGGACTCGGACTGCCCGGCGGCAGCCTGCGTGTTGGAGGCGAGCTGCTGGCGCGCCGCCTGCAGCTGCCGCACCCGCGCCGCGTGCTGATCCCGCAGCTGCCGCACCTCCCGTCGCTGCGCGTCGCTCGCCCCCAGGTTCGCCTGTCAGCATGCATCTTGATCAGACCGGGCCTTGTTTGAGGACTTGCGATGACCAGTGAAGGGTGTCCCATGGCAGATGAGCCGGTGGTGATGCAGCTGGCAGCTCATTCCTGCAAAAGCCCAGGCGGACAGCCAAGACAAGCATCCCAGGGGGCAGTGCCATGCATGCTTGTCAGTGCCAAAGCGCACCGCGACGCTCTGCCAGCGCGCCGGGTCGACGGCGCCGCTGCTGCCGTCAGCGCCCCGCCCGCTGGTCGGCGAGTTGCGCGCGCTCAGCTGTGCCTGCACTCACGCCAGCGGCATCCTTTAATCAGCACAGCGTTCACGGCGTGTGATGCAGGAAGCGTCAGCGAGTGCGCCGACCACAGGCGCCGTGCGGACGTGCAAGACAGGCGACCAGCTGTGCGCGCAGGAGCTTGGATGCGCCACGCCCGTGTCGGGAGGTGCAGCGGTGCGGGGCCGCTGGCAGGTGCAGCGGCGGTCCAATGCTGATGTACAAGCTAGACCGCTGAACAGGGCTTTGCAGAAACCCTGTTGATCAGAATTTCGGGGGTGCGCACCGCGAGCGTGACGACCTGAGCCAGACGGCGCTCCGCGGCCGAGCCGGCCGGCTTCTCGCCCTCCCCCGTCAGCTGCGCCAGCTCCCTCACATACTCCATCCATGCCCCCGCCGCCTGCGTCTGCATAGCAGCACACGCGGCAGAGTCAATGCAGGACGACAGCGGCTATGCACTGGTCTTGGGCTGCAGTTCACCTCAGTCCACGTGCCGCATCTGCAGGACCATGTACAAGTTTTGGCTGCAGCTTCCGGGGCTGCATGCCCTCTGGGACGGCGGGCGGCTCACCTGCTGCTTCGAGTCGACAGGCGCTGGCTGCGGGGCGCTGGCGGCGTTGCCGCCGCCGCTGCCATGCAGGCCCGCTGCCACCGGGAGCGACATCGGCGCCTGCATGCTCGCGGGCGGCAGCGCCAGAAAACCGCCCGTCGCCGAGGCGCCGGACAGCGGCGTGTATGCGAGTGCTGCCAGCGCCGCACCCTGCGGTGTGGGAAGGGGGTGCATGCAGCAGGCGGACTCGAACACATCATTCCAACAGGCGCAATCTGCGCTTGAAGCAGATGTGAGGCACCAGCACAGCGACTTGCGCGGCAGAGATGTACGCGGCTCAAAAGGCCTGCTGGCACTTGGTCAGCGCTGCGCGCGCGCCCCAATGCCGACCAATCCGAGACTTTCCACCTGGGGCACTGACACGGGCCCTTGGACACACACAACAGCAGCGCTGTAGACCTACCTGGTCGGCGGCGGCGGCGCCGCCCGGCTGGAAGGATTTGAGCTGCTCCTCGCGGAGTGCCAGCACCTTTTCCAGCACGGCGTTGCGACCCGCCAGCGCGCTGTTCTCCTCCCGCAGCGACGTGATTACCTTGTCCTTCTCATTAATCTCCGCCTCCATGGTGGTCATCTTCTCCTGCGGTGGGGGCAGCGCGACATCGGCATCAGACGGAGCCACCCATCTGCAAAAGGGCGCTGAAGCGGTGTTGGCCAGCGGGCCAGTCTCTGCTTGCAATGCCGCCGTCAAGCATGGCGCGCGTGAAAGCAGGCCAGCTTCATGGGGGTTCCAAGACATGACGGAGATGAGAACGACTGCCAGGGCAACGCCTGCGTTGTGCGCTGGCTGTGTGCATGCGACGAGGCAGGCGGGCGCAGACCTTCTGGCGCTCGCGGAAGCGCTTCTGCGCCTTTCGGTTTTTCTCCTGCACCGCCGCAAGCCGCTCGTCCTGCGGCCGCCCTGTTGCAGCCCGCTTGCGCCCGCGCCCGGCGGCTGCCTCGGCATCCTCTGCGGGCGGCACCTCCGCAGGCGCATTTGCCTGTACTCAACCCAGATCAATCGACTCAGAAGGAGGGCCCTCGGATGGCTGCAGGCGAGCCGTGCGGTGCTTGGATACGCTCAGAGACAGCAGGCGGTCGCGTGCCACCGACAGGGCCGCGGCGAGGGAGGGGGCTGAGGCGCAAAACCCATTACGGAAGGAAACCCGTTGCGTCAGGGGTCTGTCAGACGGTAACATAATCCAACCTGTGCAGCGGGCTGTCCCTGCCCCTGGGTGCCCAGCAGCTCCAGCATGCCGGCACCCTGCAGGTTCTGTGTCGCCATGCCTGATGCACTTTCCCCGACCGAGGCAAAGTCGGCAGCAAGATCGAGGGGCAACAAGCCGACGGTCTGGGCGTACACCGCTCGACAGCCTACCACTGAAGAGCGTGCTTTCTCGAACAAACGTGAGCGACACGAGCGGGCATCGTCCTGCGCCGTGTTTTGGCGACAACTTGGGATGAGTCACTCTTTTGAACGGCACGGGAAGGCCGCTCGTAGAGTCCTAATACGGTTGTCAGCCCGCAAGGGTTTAGAAGCCGTTGCAGGCGGAAAACGGCGGTCTGGCCTCTGTCTCCCCTCGGCGGACTCCCCTCTCATTCTGCACATCGGCAAGCACATTACCTCAATTGCGTAGGTGTGTTCGACTGTGCCGAGCGCCAATCTTCGTCGCCTCAACCACAGCGGCGGTGGGAGCGGCGTACATTGCCCATAAATCTGCTGAGGAGCGCTGCCCTTCACCCCTGTACTCGCATGCAGTTGGCGGTGCTTTTCACGGACTCGAGCGCGGGGGCGGTGCCGCACGCCGATGTCCTGGACAAAACGCTGACCCACTTTGCGCAGCACCACCGCGAGAAGGTGGGTACCCAGCGCTGCGATGTGATATTCGGAACCTCTGGCAGCACGATAGCTGGGACGGTCAGCTGCTCGAGAGAGTCGCAGATGGCGCGTCCGCAGCTGCAGCATCTGGTGGCAAACTACTGCTGCTGCGGCGCTGCTGGTGGTTGGACGGAAATTGGAGCAAGCATCCGCTGAAGCTTGAACTGTGCTTCATGCTCTTGCAGGCGCGCTACCTGACACTGGACATCGCCAAGCTCCCGGTGCGGCTTTGCTTTGATCCTGGACGCTCAACCCTGAGCGGGCGTCTGGCGGGTCTGGCAGTCATCGAGTGTCCTGCACCTAGTGGCCACGATGACGAAAGGCAAGGTTCCTTTCCGATGATTCAGCTCTCCGACAAATTCACGTTCTTGTGGTGTCAGAAATCAGGCCAGGCCGCCGCCGACCGTGGGGCAGCTGTTCGTCAGCTCGGCGGCGACAGACGCGGCAAGCGCCAGCGAGGTCTCCAGGTAGTTGCGGTGCCGCCGCCGTGTCCGGCCGGCGCCACCTGCAGGACAATGACGCTCGTGAGGGCGGGCACACTGAATGGCGTGATTGTCCGTGGAGAGCCAAGGGGCTTGACACTGTCGCAGGCAAGTCCCAGGCAGCACCACTGTCACCAACAGTCATGCCCCGGCTCGATCCGCAGAAGCGACTCCCAAGACCACAGCGCTGTGCGCAAACGTATCCTTGAACAAACAAGCGGAAAAGCACCTGGGGAGCTGCGCAGGACGCGCTGGACGGCCGCGATGCCGCGCATGGCGGCCAGGCGCTGGTACTGCCGGTCGCGGTCGTGGCTCACAACCGCGCGCACGTTGTCTGCCAGTGCCGAGCGCGCCGACTCGATCCAGGCTGCGCACGCTTCGCTGTACCTGCAGGGACACCCATGCTGGTGGACGCTTGAGTTTGATGTGCTGGTTGACTGCACAAGATGCAGCATAGGAGAGAGGAGCCATACAAGAAGCAGCATACAAGGACCAGCATACGAGAAAGCTGCTGGCGGCAATGGCATACTTATGCAACACAGTAGCTGAGTGTCTGCACAATACATAAGGGAATGGAAGGAACAGCAGATTGACACCTGAGCTTGCCCGCGTCCAGTGGCGGGCTGCCAGTGTCGCCGCCGCCGGTGTTGCCGCCGCCATCGTGCGCGCCGTCAGTGCAGCAGTTGCTGAAACCGACAACGCAGGGCGCGGCGCCGGGTCGGTGGTGCAGCGCGTCCGCGGCCGACGCCAGGACCGCCAGCTGCAGTGCCTCGCCCGGCTCTGTGCTGCTCTGCAGGGTGAAGAGGAGGATAGAGTCAGGGGATCCTTCACTGTCAGCTTACGGTGTTTGTGTGCTATACCTGGAAGAAAAGTTGACCTCTCGTGAGCTGCAGTGCGTGCTCATCATTGGGTGCAGGCTCCTCGATACCATCTTCCAATCTCTCTCTGCTACAACCTCAAGTCCAAGTCTGCTACCGCGAGTTGCAGCTGCAATAGAAGCAGAGCAATCTTGCACAGCAGCAGATCGTCCCGGCACCTGCATGGTAGACTGCAGGCGGCGATCCAGCTCGGCGGCGACGGGCGAGCAGTCCTCCTCCGGCGGCGCCATGACGAACTTGGCGGCGCCGCCGCCGCCGCCGCAGCCGCGCAACAGCTGCGCCATGAGGATGCTCTGCCTGCAAGACCAGGTCGCTCGACATTCAGATCCATGTCCTTTGCATGTCCTGGGAGTGGCGTCGGCGCAGCAGGACTGACACTGCAGTGAGAGGAGGCGCCTGCTGCTCTGTGAACAGTGTTCAGCGGATGACGCTATTGGGCAGAGTAGCATAAGAGCACCTTCAACGCATGAAGCACGCTTGAGTAATTATATGCACTGTCAGCCCAGGAAACTGTCAGCCCAGAAACCGCACCTGAGGTCGCCGCCGGTGGCGTGCGCCAGCTGTGTGAGGTCCTGCAGGCGGCCCGCCGGCGCCCCGTCCGCCTCGTGCATGAGCACAAGCTGCTCCACGATCTGCGGCAACATACACGCCTTGTCACCAGCAGTTCCTTGCAGAGATGTATGGGGCAGCGCAGGCTGAAGGACAGGGCTGTATCGGATCTCTGGCAGATGGAGGCATTGGGTGTGCAAATTGGGTGTGCAAAACACTGTTGGTGTCACCGCAGGACGCTCCTGAATGTGCATGTCTATCCAGGCCATGAGTTCAGGGTCACACCTCGTCGGTCGTGGGGCGCGCAAAGTTGATGTCGCGCGCCGGCAGGTCGCTCTGCAGGCCGCCGGGGCTGGTGGTGTTGGACGTCATGATGATCGGACACTGCGCCAGGGCACACACCCTGATGTTAGAAGACGATGGAGAGTATCATCGTGACATCTCCCAGCAACAGGCAGTGCTCAACTTCCACCTAAGATATGATATGCTGGTGCCTGGCTGCTGCTTCGTCTGCACGAGACGAGTTGCAACGAGTCTGGCTGGACACACTACACCATGTCCACAGACGACTGCTGTCCTTCTCGACTGGGAAGAGCTCAACAGAGCTTGCGTGTCAGGTGGTTGACGCGGACACTGAGGCGGACCTTGAACGTGTGCAGCAGGTCGTGCGCACATATGAAGCCGCGGTCCTATTCGAGCTCTGGTTTAACAGCGTTAGTATGACTGTTTACATTGGTAAAGAATAAGTTCCTGGCGCACCTTGGAGGCGCGCGGCAGGTCGTGCAGCGCGGACGCGCAGCCGCTGTCCTCCTCCAGAGATGTTTGAAACCACTCGTTTTGTAACACAAAACGAAAATTCTGTACACACCTTGGAGGTGCGCAGCAGGTCGTGCAGCGCGGACATGAAGCCGCGGTCCCCTGACTTCCAGGCTAGTTCATTGTTGTTGACTGTAAAAACCTCCAACTGGAGCTGTGTTTTACAGGTGCACACCTTGGAGGTGCGCAGCAGGTCGTGCAGCGCGGACATGAAGCCGCGGTCCTCCGCCTGCAGGTTGTCCACCTCCTCGAACAGCAGCAGCGTCAGCGGCGCCGCCTCCCGCGCCGCCCCGGCCTCCACCTTGCCGCCGGCGACCGCCGGTTTGCCGTTCGCCGCCGCCTTGTCGCCGGCTGCCGCACCGTTGGCCACTGCCTTGCCGCTGGCTGCCGCCGCGCCGTTGGCCGCCGCTCTGCCATTGGCTGCCGCCTTAATATTTGCCTCTGCCTTGCCGGTGCCTGCCTTTTTGGCGCCGTGTGCGTCCGCCGTGCCGCTGGCCTCTGCCTTGAGGCCGCCTGCTGCTTTGCTGTCGTCTGCGTCCGCCTCACCGGCAGCCACGCCTGCCTGCTTGCCGCCGCCGGCCTTGAGCTTGACGCCACCAAACAGCTTGGCAATGCCATTGGCCGTCGGCTTGCTGCTGGGCGCCGGCTTGCTGCTGGCTGCTGGCTTGCCGCCGCCAACAGCTGCTGCTTGGCTGGCCTTCGCCTCTGCAGCAGGCAAGGCACTAAACATGAATGAATGTACAGCAGGCAGCCGGCGCAGCACCTCTGCTGTTTCGAGCAGTACAGACATGTGCTGTGGCTCACATCCCACCTCACACTTTGCCGCCATATGGAAGCAGCAACCCCGGGCATGCATAAGAAAAGGCGCGCCTATGGTTGCAGGGCCGCCAGCGCCGCCCAGGGTGGCGGGGCGAGCCTCTGCAGCGGCTGCGGGAGCGGGCGCCCCCGTCACGCGCTGTGACTGGGTGGCCTCGCCCACGAGGCGCAGCACCGTCGCGCCCGCCCGGTTCGCCGAGGTGTTGACTTCGATGACCCGGTACTTGGCGGCCTGCGGCCCGCGAAAGGTGGCAACAGTGTTCCGGCTGGACAGTGCCTACCAGACAGCGACTGTTAAACAGTGCCTGTTGAGCAGCCCCTGGGAGAGGTTGGCGAGGGCTGGCAAAAGCAAGGGCTCCTGGTCCTGAGACTCTTCCAGTCAACGCCTCATCACCGACTATCCCATCTCGGGACTGGGGGCGGGTGCAGAGGTGTGTATCTTCAAAGCAGGATGTTAGGATTTCGAGCAGGACTCTCGGGGTCGCACCGTTGCCACGGCGTAGGCCGCCGCTGTCTTGCCGCTGCCGACAGGTCCGGTGAGCAGCACTGCACTGCCACAGGAGTCGGCGCCGCCCCAGGCATCATCATCGTCGCACTCGCCGTCAGCTGTGTCCGCCTCCCATTCGCTGTCGCTGAGCAGCGTCTGGCCGCGACCACGGCGGCACCTGTGGAGACATGATATCAGCCGACAGTCAATAACACTACACTTTTTCACACTCGCTGTCGCTGAGCAGAGTCTGCCCGCGGCCGCGCCGAGACCTATAACAACATCGGCCGACAGCCAATGAATGTGTTGCGCTGTGAGTGTGGTGTTTGATGTGCCCCACGCCACAGCATTTGGCTGGGAAAGTGGGAAGGCTTCCAGCTGCAGCAGTGTTTCATCATCGCAAATAGTCAGGCACCTCTGGTGGCGAAATCAGGGGGCCAGCATTTGGAAAATGCGACACTGTTCACATGTTTGCGCATCTGAGATTCTGTTTGAGATTCTGTTCGCACTTGGCGGAGCGGCCGGCCTGCTGCTGCGTGTCGGCGCTGGCTGCCGCGGATGCAATTTGCCACGCCGACAACCAGCCTTGCAGCTCTGCCACGGCGTGCTTGTTGCCGCACACCTGCAAGCAGGCACACGCACATCCGGCTCTGAGCCTCTCTGGAATAAGAATAGGAGATCCACGCACGGCTTTGTCCATGCAGCACGACCGCTGCACCAGCAGTGTGCAGGGACAGGGACGATGGCACAGCAAGCACAATACGGTTTCAGCAATGACATTGCATATGTGTATGCACAATCCCTAAGCACCTGCGACGGCTGGCGCGGCTGGTAGCGCTCGGTCCACAGCGCGTTAGCGCCAGACGCCTCCTGCCGCCCGGCGCCGGGCTCCACCTCTGCCGCAAGGTCGGAGCTGCGCGCCGCGGTGTCGTGCGCTGCCGAAACCTGTGACACACCATATAGTAGTGGAGCGATCGATCTTTACTTCGGAAGTCAGGATGTTGTTTTCGTGGCGGCGCCGGCACTCGAAGCAGCTCGCCGCCAGGTTTTGCTTGGCGAGCTGCTTCGATCACCCAGAACGTACGCATGACAAATGTTGAGCCATGTGATGGAGTACCAAGAGTATGAAGAAAAAATGTGGACACCTGCGCCAGGCGCTCGCGCAGCCGCTGCAAGTGCTGTGCCGACGTGGCAAGGTCCTCCAGCTCCTGCAGTGTGGCAGGTCATAATTCAGAAGATGTAGGCTGCCGCTTGTCATTAGCGCACCACCAGACATCAGGAGATAGCATGTGCATGTATGATGCGGGTTTTCTCCCCAGCAGAGTCTGCAAGCCCGGCTGAACCTTGCCACTCGTTCTGAGCCGCCGAGATCCTACAGTTCTGCGCCTTGGCACACAGGAAAGCTGTGCACCAGCCCATGCTGACACAACACTCAGCAGCTGCAGCATGGCAGCAATCATTGTCAGCGATTCGGCACCGCGAGAGCGTCGTCCGCGGGGCGCTCTGCCGCTGCCAGGTGCTCTGCGTACGCCTGCAGCAGCGGCGCCGGAGCGTCCGCAGGCGACGACTGCCGGTGCGCAGCGTGCGACGCCGGCTCGTTCGGCATGCAGAGGGAGAACTTCCCGCCAATTGCCTGCTCTGCGCCAGCCGCCTGCACGCCGCCCGAGTCGGCTGATGGCAAATCGGCGGCCTGTGTCCGGAAGGTGGCTGTCTCCGAGCTGTTGTATAAAACGGCGCTACTGCCCATCTGCACGCAGAAGACTCCACAGTGATTTTCGATTGAATAGACTGAACAAAGCAACCTGAGGCATCCACAGCCTGCACGGCTCAGGGTGTGATCCATGCAGCAGAAGGAGACACAGCGCTCGAGCAATTAGCAGGCTGCCTCAGGAACCCACCTGCGTGACGTGCAGTGGCGGCAGCGGCGGCGAGGTCAGTTCCACCACATTCCGCACTTTCGGAGCGCCGCCCTTCGGCTGGGCTGTGCGGCGCATGAGGAAGGGGTGCGGCGCCAGGCCCGCGCTGAGCTTCGTGTTCTCCTGCACCGCGCATGCACATGCACATTCGGATGACGAGGTGACAGTGGCCTTCTGAGGTGCTTCAGCTGCGTTCAGCAACTTCAGCGCAAGCGCGCATGCACGAAATTGAAGGAAAGGCCCAAAGAAAGCGATTTCTGTGGCGACGTATGAGTATCGGCATGGATGCCGCACCTGTGCTGCCTGCTTCAGCTGCTTCTGGAAGTTGTCCGCCGCGGCCTGTGACTCCATGCGGGTGGCCGCCTCCTCTGCTGCTGCATGTTCTGCCGCCTCCTTCTCGGCTGCCACCTTGGCTGCGGCCTTCTCTGCGGCCTGCACATGCGACGATGCGTTCAATTTCGGTGACTCCAAATTTGCGCCAAGAAAACATGCAGCGCGCGTCCAGGGCAGGCAAGGTGCGCAGGGTGGACATCAGAAGCATGCCGACGACCTTTTTCTTCCTCTGGGCAATTGGCATGAAGAAGTCGCTGGCTGCCCCGCCATCGGCAGCCGCGCCGTTGTCGGCTGCCTGGCGCTTGGCGTTGGGGCGCGGCCGCTCGTTGCTGCCATTCTGCTGCGCGGGTGCAGGCAGCTCCGGTGGTGCAGGACTGGCAGCATCCGTCCTCCGCTTCTTGCCGCTGCTCCGCTGCTCTGCCGGCTGTTCCTCGTCTGCAGTAAACACAGATGAGAGTTGACTGCTGGCCTTCAGGCTTGAAAAGGGAGCTGACAACATCGTCGGGGTGCTCAATGCACCTGGACGGCTGAGCATGTGTCATGATGCCGCACCTGAGTCGACCAAGACGACGGGATTTTCCGCTCCAATTTGCTGCTGCACGTGTTCTGTATCTCCACCCCTGCAACGGCTTACACGTTGTCAGAACATGCACTTGCCATATTGCAGTGCTGCTTGACACCGTTCGGAATGCCGAAGCTGTGGCTGTCTGTGCAACTTGCCTTGTGCGCTTCTGTTTCAAAGGTTGCTGCGGGCTGCATTCGATGTCTGAGTCCAGCGGGAAGACTTTCATGGTGCAGTGTCACGCAATGATGCAGCAATCACGGCCACGTGCGGCTAGCACGAAATCATTCGAGTACGACGAGGCATCTGAAAATTTAGGAACCTACATCAGCTGCATATCACGGCTTGCTGGCATCGATCCTAAACCGACGATCAAACTTTGCTATGGCTTCTGAGAAGACCAGCACTGTGATTTTGCTTGGCTTCTGAGAAGCACAGCAACTTGATTTTGCTTGAATTTGAGCACAGCACGGGAAAAGCAGCAGCAACAGCATGAACGGGAATCTTCACGTGTGCAGTCGACGTGGCAGATGCATCCGAGCTCCGGGGCTTTGGTTCCGCTTGCGCGACTGATTGTTGCCTCGGAAAAACTTGGATTTAACGAAGTGTATTTCAGACCTTTGCACTGGGTGTGCAAAGTCTCGGCCTGACGTAAGGTAAAAGGTAGTTCCTTGCGCAATTCGGGCGTCTGATGATGCAGGGTGTCCTGGCTCACGGCACCGGCGCATTCTGCGCTCCTGGCCACCGTGTTGCCCCAGTCCAGGTGGGTCGGGTCTTTGAGACCGTGCACATTTTCGAAAGCATGATTAGTCATGTCGCCTCGCAAATAAAGGAGGTGCACCCGTTCGGACTCTGTTTACAACTTGCATGCCCTCTGATTGTGTAACTTGTGCTACATCCTGGGCTGGCAAGCATGTCATAGCCCACAGGGTACTCCTGCTGACATTGGCCGACGTCACCAACTCGATGGCTCCAGCTGCTCATGTGGCACAGCGGCTGTGCTCAATATCGTACTGTGGATCGATAACCTGTAGGTTGTACAGCTTTGCATCGCACAGCTGACCCTACGCACAGTTGCAGTGTACGAAATGCCTAGCTGGCCCTATGAAGTATGAACCGTGGATGACACCCTTGGTGCTACCGGCCACAGGCCCCTAGCCGCGTGGGCAGCATGCTCGCGGCGTCCCGCTCGCCGCTTCTGGCCCGTTCCCCACTGCTGGGCCGCTCCCTGGCCAACCGGCAGGATGGCGTGCGCAGGGCTGCGGGCATCCGCACCTCTGCAGAGGTGGAAGTGACGAAGGTGCACACGCCAGGTGAGCACCATGAAGCTAATTAGGCGTCTTGCATGTGCCCTGGGCTCGTGTCATGCGAATGCCGTGACTTGCGGATCTGCCAACTCGCTGGTGTGTGCGGCGCGGCCAAGGTCGTGCCTTTCTGTATCTCAGGCGCAGACGGCACGGCCGGCGTCAAGCCAGCGCAGGCGGACCGCCAAAGGTTCCAGCTGCACCCGTCGGTGAACGCGTGGCGCACCTACGACCCAAACGCCACAGTCGACGAGACCGTCTCCATCACAAACCAGATCCAGAGCCTGCTCCAGGTGAGGACAGGGTGACGCACTGCAGCTTTTTGCATGGAGCGCTGCTGGCTAGATGTAGGAAGGTCTCATGTCAAGAGTCGTCATTGTCATCGCTGTTTTGGCTTCCACTAGATGAACTGTCACTCAATTATGCGGGCAGGGCGTGCAGCGGGGCTTCCGCTCGTCCGGCATGAGCGGCGTGTTTGAAAGCCGCGAGTCCACCGCCTACTGGGCGTACCACGTCGGGCGCATGGGCTTCTTCACGGTGCAGGGCATCACAGGTGGGTACTGCATTAATGTTCGTGACGTGTTTACACGGCCAGTCTGCCAGCAGCGACATCACCAGGGCAGACAATGTTTGATTGCGTCTCGTCGTGCGTCATCCTGCGCATCTTTCAGCAGCAAGACTGGGCTTCAGGCCACAAAATACAAGTTCAAAGTCTTTGAGTCGTTGCATGCTGATAGCACGAATCTGTACATGCAGGCCTGCTGTCGGCGCGGACGTCCAGCGCCGCCTCTGGCGAGGCCGAGGGCGGCACTGGGCGCCGCCTAGAGAAGCTGGTTCGCGGCGGGGCCGTCGGCCCCATTGCGGAGGCAATCGCGACCTACGCCCAGGATTTTGAGAACATCAAGTGGGTCCTTACCTGCCCATTTTACAGGGCTTCAGGGCTGTTGCGTTCAAATTTCATTGGCAACGCCATTGGACATCGATCAGTCTGCAAGCCCATGCTCGCGGGTGCTTTTGTGGGATTGTTCACTGACCAGCACTTCCCAAGGCCGCCGTTGAGTATATCGCATTGTGGTCTGACCAAGACGGCTGACGGCTGATAATCAACGGTGTTCCCGCAGGGCGGGCCTGTACAAGATGCCGTGGGACATGACGACGCTGGGTCACCGGCAGTACAACCCTTTGTTCGTGCTGCGCAAGGCGGCGGCGTTCGTACAGGCATGGATCCCGTGCAGACATGCACTCTAGCGCATCCCTCACTGACCTGCGTTCCTCTGCCTCCTCAGTGCCTGGCAGTTTTCGGTTCCCAGTTGGCGGCCTGCTTGTTTCCCCTTTCATATGCAGTCATTGTAAGCTTCCACAATGTACTTCCTGCAGGAGGCGGCGGACACGCTCGGCCGCCGCGACCGCCAGGCGGACACCTCAGTGTGGATCGACTCCAAGCTCTACCCAGACTACTACGGGAACACTTTCCACTACCAGGTGGGAGCTGCTTGCAGGGTCTTGCCTTCAGACTGAAGGCACTGCCATAGTATGCCATGATGGACGCTACTTTGTGTTGTGGACACTTTGTGTTGCGAACACAGCAGTCTTTGGATTCTTTCCAGGCAGAAGTCTAGTTTGAGTTGACAGAAAGCCAGACTTTATGAGTGTGGCTGGTCCCACAGTGTGTCCTTGGCTGTTGCGGATGGCGCTGATGCTTGAGCAGAGGTTGCGAGCGTCAAAGACACCGACAACTTACAGACGGACGTATTGCTGCAAAGACATCGCCTTTTGCGCTTGCTGCAGACGGACGGCTGGATGTCGAAGAAGTCGGCGGACATCTATGAGAGCTCCACAGAGACGCTGTTTCTGGGCAAGCAGGTGCACAGCGTGCTGCAATTTCGCCTGTACTTTCATTCTTGATACATGGATGTGGTCTTTGGTTTTTTGTGCGGACGAGATGTCCGAGCACGGTTCCTGGGCGAGCAGGATGCGATGCAGCGGCAGACGCTGGTGCCATTGCACCACCACATGCGCGGCCGCGCGCACGCCGGCGCCGGCATGAAGCTGCTGGAGGTCGCCTGCGGCACTGGCCGCTTTGCGACCTTCATCAAGGTGGGTCCTGCTGTGCTGTGTCATGATCCCAGCTGCCAGTCACCTGGAGCTTTTTGCTCTACAGCACAGCGAGCCGAGCGCAGACGAGCATCAAGCCCCTGAAACTTGAATGACATCCTGCATCCATGACAGAACAGCTGGCATATTACAGCATGTATTCGGCAGCCCTCGGAAGCTTAATCAACAGTAAGCTGCTGTGAATGTGAACACAGGACAACTACCCAGAGATGGACGTGACGTGCCTCGACCTGTCGCCCTATTACCTGGCCAACGCGCGCGACAACCTGAAGTACTGGCGCCGCATGCGCGCCCCCGCCTCCCAGAAGGACACCACCGATAAATTCATCCAGGTGGTCGTGGCGGAACGCCTGGACGACGATCTTCCATGCAGGCTTCAATGCACGGGATGCTGCTGTCAGCTGCTGTGGAGGCCATCGAACATCAGAAAGCCGCCTTTGTACCTTCTCGCAATCTGCTACTGCAGGCGGCGGCGGAGGACATTCCCGCTGAGGACAATAGCTACGACGTGGTGAGCCTCTGCTCTTTGCTGATGGTGCATGAGACAGTGCATCTGCCTGCAGATCTGTATATGAGCTGTGGCGCAAGCGCATTAGCTCTTCAAAAAGTGGCCGGGCGATGTGTCCTCGTGTCTTCCATGATCTGACTTGCTGTGTGCACGTGCACAGGTCACCGCAGTGTATCTGTTCCATGAGCTGCCAGAGAACGTGCGCCGCAAGGCAGCCGCAGAGATGGCTCGCGTCTGCAAGCCCGGCGGCCTGGTGGTGCGCTTCACCGACTTGCTGTTTCCGCACGCCTGTGTGTCACACTGGCTCCTGAAATCTTGCTTGTCTTTCACTTGTGCTTCGAGAAGTGCTTGTGCTTCGGGAAGTGCTTCTTCGAAAAGCCGTCACAAAGCGGAGCCGTCGCAAAGACAGTCACCGAGCAGAGCCATTTCGTCTTTCTGCAGGTGCTGACGGACAGCGTGCAGTTTGGCGACCGCGAGTGCTTCGACGCGACGCTGGGCGCCTTCTCCAACTTCAACGAACCCTACTACGCGGCCTACATCAACACCGACCTCGGTGCGCTTTGTTGGTTGTGTTCACTTTTTTCCCCTCATCTTCTCCGTCTGGGTGCTGTGCCTCAGATGCGGCCAGCCAATGTCAACCAGTCGATCGACGACTGCTGTGTACCCTGCTGCGTCTGTAGACGCTGGTCAAGCTTCATTATGTTGAGTGGCTGTTGCCCACGAGTATCTGCCTGACGCGATGACTGCAGGCAAGCTGTTTGAGGACGCCGGGCTGCAGTCGCACATGAAGACTGTGGCGTCGTCGACCAAGGCGCTGAGCTTCAAGAAGCCGCTCACCCCGCCGTCCGACGCTGCGGCCAGCCCGCCGCCGCCCGCCGCCGCCACCGTGAATGGGTAAGACGAGCTCCTCAAATGTGCATTCGTCAAGTCAGGTGGCCTGAGCAGCATCCCATGGTGCGGCATGTGTGGCTGTGGCGCCACCCATAAGGGGAAGCCAAGCCGATCGGATTTCACCTGACAGTCTCCACCTCAGCCGCTGTGTGTGTGTGTGTCCTCGACTGTCACAGGTCCCAGCAGCCGACCGCAGTCATGGCGTCCATCGGTGGCAGCCCTCGCAGTGAGGACCCATTGATGAATCAGGCGTAATGGAAACGCGAAGGCGTCTGTGGTCTGACGCTTTGGAAGTGGCTAGATCAGGTCTCATGGTTTTCTAAAGATGTGCGGCGCTGCGAGAGTTGACTGGCCGCTGGCCGGAGTATATTGCTGTTGGGGCGCTTTGCCGTGTGGCAGGTGCTGTCTCGAGAGAACTTATGCCCAGCTTGTGAATTTTGTTTGCTTCTGCACATCCATCTGCTTGCAACACCCCTGCATTTTGCTACGTAGTTGATACAGCTCAGTCATAACCGCATCGTGCGCACTCACGTCAAACCTGGCAGGATACGCTGTTATCCCATCATGTGGCGAAGCGATTTGGGATACTTTTGCCGCAACTTAGGCTTTCTCGCACTGAAGGTTGCATTTCACAAGACTGACGGATGAATGAAAGATGCCAGCTGTGGCTGCATGCATTTGTACCGCAGCCGCTCATCACAGGGTTTGGCAATTTGTCCTCATGCACCATAATGGGCAGCACCATGCGTCACTGGCACATTCCCGCGGCTTCGACCAACTTGACTGTAAACTGCCACATTGACTAAGCAACTCCTGTTGGTTTGCGCTATTTTTGGACTTGGATCCGATCACCCACTGACTGGGACTGGGCTCATTTGCCTCCCGAATCACGGTCAAGACTGCCCGTCCGTTTCGTCGCCATCAGGTCGCTTTACCAGGTGGATTGCGCACGGCGTGAGGCATGATGCAGGAATGGGGTCAGTGCATGGCCGGCTGGCTGCGCCGCGGCGCAGCGGCACTGCTGCAGTCTGGGCCTGTGCCTCGGCATGTGGCATTCATCATGGACGGCAACCGGCGCTTCGCTGATCGTTTGCAGCTGGACCGATACGGAGGGCACAGCCGAGGCTACGACAAGGTAAATCATTTCAAAACATGCACATCTGCGCAACCATTGTGTGGTGCCCTTGCTTGTCAAACTTTTCTGGCTGCTCATGCAATTTGGTTCTTGCACCCGTGAACCTGAGATCCTGGTAGCATGAAAGGGCCCGACCTGAGCGCGCACCATGCTTTGCCACAACGCCTGCCGCAAAGATGACCCTCATTTCAAGCCTGGCCTGGTGACGTTAAACAAACCGGCTCAGAGCACCGATAAGCTTCCCCCGTGTCATGCACTGAACTGCCGTGCCCCGCCGCGCAGCTGGTGCAAGCGCTGGAGTGGTGCCTGGAGCTGGGCGTGCCGTGCGTCAGCGTGTACGCCTTCAGCCTGGAGAACTTCAACCGCAGCGCCGAGGAGGTGGACCTCCTCATGGGCCTCGCCGAGCGCAAGCTGCTGGCCATCGTGCAGGTCAGATCCCATGTCAACACATTCTGCGGCCACAAGCGATCATTGCCAACGCCAACGCCCGGCTCCACTACTTGTTATGCCATGAACTGAAGACGCCGGTGAATATGTGACTGAAGGGCATTGCGTCACTGACTGGGGCATTGCTGCGGCGTGGTGCTGAGGGCCGCAGTACGTGGAACACGTCAGAGGTCAACCTTTGGAGGAGACACGGTGCACACCTCTGGCGTGGATGTGACGTCGGAACCATCTCTGTGTGCAGGAGCGGGGGGTGGTAGAGCGGCACGGTGTGCGGGTGCAGGTGCTGGGCGATCTGCGGCGGCTGCCGCCCGAGGTGGCCGCCGCCGCGCGGCGGTGCATGGCGGCGACGGCGCACCAGCGGCGCTGCGTGCTCAACATCTGCCTCGCCTACACGTGCGCGGAACCCTCTCCATGCAGTCCTGCAGGGCCCGGCTGCCCGCTGCAGCCCAGTGTGGGCGCGCCTGCATACTCTGCTATGTGCCCTAGATTCGCATCGCATGCACCATTCGCTGCCTGCAGGTCGACACAGGAGATGTGGCAGGCCATGGTGGCGGTGCAGCGGCAGGTCTCTGCGGGGCAGCTGGATCCGGCGGACGTCAGCATGGCCACCCTGCGGCGCCAGCTGTACACAGAGGTGTGGGCGCTCCCATGTTCTCAGTCGTACCCTGAACCCTTGGCAGGCTGCCGCTGAGCGCTTAACGCAGAGGCACACATGATAACATGTCAAATCATCTAGCTTGTAAGACATGGGCACGAGGCTCTGCAGCGATGGGTGACTCCCGCGGCCAGGGAAATGTATGGTGCTGACACTTTCACAACCCGCTGTGTTGACGCACAGCACTTCTCGCTGCAGTCCTGCCCCGACTGGCGATTAACAGCTAATTGTTCCCGATGCTTTGTGCCGGTTGCCATCCACTGATCCCTACAACGCCATTTTCCTACAGGGCTGCCCGCTGGTGGACATGCTGATTCGCACCTCCGGCGAGACGCGGCTGTCCGACTTCCTGCTGCCGCAGTGCGCCCACGCCGGGCTGCAGTTCTCCGCCGTCCTGTGGCCCGAGTTCTCCTTCCTGGACATGCTGGCGGCGCTGGCGCAGTACCAGCGGGACGCCGCGACGCTGCGGCGGGTCGCCAACGCTGCGGCAGAAAACTGCGGAGGCGCGCTGGGGGAGCAGGGTCGGCAAGCCGGCGCGGCGGCCATGCTCTGCGGCGTCAGCGGCGTCGGCCGAGCAGGCGCACAGGCCGACGAGGCGGCCGGCGGCATGGCCGGCGGCGATGCGGCGGCAGCAGGCGAGTGCCGGGATGGCGGCGCGACGCCGACGGCGGCAGCTGGCCGCACAACATCTGGTGCCAATGGACGGCGCAGTAGTGGTGCTGCAGTGGCATCGGAAAACAGCGGATCAGCACCGGGTGCCGGCGAGCAGCAGGGGCTCAGAAGCCGCAGTGCAGTGCACAACGCAGCAGCTGAGCAAGCAGCTGGCGGCGCAGCACAGGAAGGCAGGGGCTCTGCTGCAGCAGCAGTCACGGCAGCAACGCCATGCAAGGCCGTGCGCAGTGTCAAAGCCGGCGCGAGCACGGCGCTCAGACACTATGACGTCGTTGCATCCAGCGGCAGGGCAGGCGTGGCGATAATGACGCAATGACATGCAGCGTCTCATTGTTTACCAGTACAGGACGAAACGTTGCAGCAATGAAAGAACGGTAGGGCCCTGATCACAAGTTCACGCAAGAAAATTCGCTGCGACAGCACAGTGAAGGCATTGCTACAGACGGGGACATGGACGATTGGACCAGATGCAATGCCATCAAAACTTGCGCTTGGAAGAGGGTGGAATGATCGGCATTGCAATCGGCATCCACAGTCTTTTCGCTCTCCTTTTCTGACGTTCCTTTGTGGGTGCTTCCGTCTGTGCAGGCTGACAGGCACTGCACCCGCCCACACGACAGCTATCCTTGCAGGCTGGCAGGGCCGCGAGGGCTGTCCGCGAGTGCCGCCGCCGGGGCGGCCTCCGCGCCGGCGGCGGTCGACTGCTTGTCTAGCTGCAGCCGCCTGATTTGCTCCTGCAGAACGAAAGATGTATGTGCCCTCACTGCCAAGCTGGCTGCCTTGTGTATTTACCACAGCTTGGTCACATGCACCTGCTCGCAGCTGCTGCAGTGCGGCCCTGCAGCCAAAATGCATGCGGGGATGGCACCATCTGACATGCCCCATTCTCGTGAAGAGATGCCAGCCTTCCCTTCTGCAATTTCAGGCGTCTGCCCACCTTGAGCGTTTCGAGCTCCACGTCGCGCTGCGACAGCTGCTGCCTCAGCTGCCGCACCTCCTCTGCTGCCGCGCCGCCACCGCCGCTCAAACCCTGCCCGCCGCTCAGACCCTGGCTGTCCACCGAGCGGGACCTGCCGGCCGGGGCGCTTGCGGATGCCGCCGCCGCCGCCGCCGCCGGAATGCCGGAGCCCGATCCCAGCTGAGACAGCTGGTCGACCGAGGCGCGCCGGTCGCGTGGGCTGAGCTCGTCGTCCGGCGTGTGCGTGCCGTGCGCCTGCGGCATTCGGGGGATTATGACAATTGGCAAACCCTCATGGCGGCCTGAGCTCGTCGTCTGGCGTGTGCGTGCCGTGCACCTGCAGTGCCCTGGGTTGACAGCCAGTATCCTTGCAGCCCTGCGGCATGCAAAGCCTCCACTCGATGCACAGGCGCCACAGGTTGCAGTTCAGCTGAGCTCGTTGTCCGGCGTGTGCGTGCCGGGCGCCTGCAGCACGCAGAGTTTTGTTCTGCATGGTGCCTCGAGGTGCATGGCGCCAACGACTTCGTCGCGCGCTTGGCTGCACATGGTCCACGACTGCCAATAGGCCTGCATCGTCGGCTGCGGCTCCCGAGTGTCCAGGTCAGCGCTGCTTCCCTGAGGAACTTTGAAGTTGATGCATGACGGGGCGGCATCCAGACAGGACGAGCAGGTGCCGCACCTTTGCGGGGTATACGAGCACGGGGCAGGCGGCGTTGGAGACCACGTACTGGGACACGGTACCGCCCGGCGTGAACGCCTGGGCACACATTGCAGGCAAGAGATTCTCAAAGACTACAACTCCCAAGCTCAGCAGCCCCCGCAGCTGCATTTCGAGACCAGCAGGAAGCAGATTCAGCCTCGTGCACATGTCTGCAGACACCAGCTGCTAGCGTGCCAGCAGTTTGTAGGCAACTGAGCGACTCAGCGATACATGTTGTAGGGATAGATGCAGTGCAAAATTGCCACACCTTTTTGAAGCGGCTGCCGACGCTGCGGCCGACGATCAGTAAATCCAAGCCCTCATTTTTTGCGAACAAACAGATCTTTTCCCGCGGGTCGCCCTGCAGCACCAGGCGCAGCCAGGCGTGGGTGAGCAGCCAGCAGAGTGTGGGCCATCACTGCATCTTGCGTCAATGCAACTGCATCACGGCCGGGAGGCATCTGACTCCAGGTTCATACGGCCACCAGGGAACAGATCCGCGGTGAAAGGCGCGGATGGATCAGGCTCGCTCAGGGACACAACTGCAGCTGCGTGTTCAGCGCGAGCTCGAAGTCGGCGAGCTCGTCCGCGGCCGGGTCATCGCTGCGCTCGTCGCCACGCGGCGAACGCGGCGACAGCGCCATCTCCGACTTGGCGCTGGCCGCCGACTCTGCATGCGTGTCGAGAAACAGTGAGGACCAGGACCCCAGTGCAAGACATTATTCAAATAGTCAGCAGGGCGTGTGCAGGCAATTGTGAGCAAGCATGATCCTGATGCAGGACGGCGCCATGTAGGTCGACAGCAAGATCTCATACACCAACATGCGTGCATGGATGGTCAAACAACAGGATGCAGTGGCAGGCACAGGAGAGGCGGACCTAGCCCGCCGGCCGCTCCGCCAGGACCGGGCTTTGCGAGCACCCGCACCACGTACACCTGCATGATGGGGAAATTTGTTGGGCAAAGTTGATGGGAAAGTGATGATAGGTTCCTGGGAAAATTGATGGGCAATACACGAAAAATGAAGAGCAGGATCAACATCAGGTTCGACGCTCGCAACAGCCAGCTGTATGGCATGATTCGGACAGGCTGGAGCTCTTGACAAGTCGCGCACCTGGTCTGAGGTCAGCAGCAGGTGCGAGGCTGCCCACTGCAGGAGGTGCCGCCCTGCACGGATTCATTCAGCTGTGGTTTCGAACTGCGGCAAGATACTGAGAGTACGGAGCCAGTACTGCTGCTTGTCCTGTCGGCAGCCCAAATACGCAAACGCGTCGTCAGCGATCCGTTCCAGGGTCTCACAGGCCAACACCTGCACAGCAGAATGCGGGGCCCGCACCTGCAACCAGGTCTGATTCGTAGGCCAAGCCGATCTTCCGGGCGTCCGTCCGTGCAAACTTCGCCAGCCGCCCGGGTGACAGCGTCCGCACAAGCGCCGGCATCGATTTCTGCGACAGCGACGGCGCCTTGTCCTTTGACGTGCCCGTGGCTGGCTCCTGTTAGGCGGAGCCAAGCAGGCGTTGGCAGCGTAGCAGGCAGGCATCAGCAGCATCGTGCGCCGCAGCATGTAGGCCTGGCGCATGGTGTCGACAGTTTGCGCAGTTTTCATCCTCCAGGTTACTCGTATGGCACGAGACTGCAGAGAGGAGCGATCTGCAAACTGCGAGCTGGCAGGCCTCTTCCGCTGTCCTGGCTCGCCCTTACGCGCAGTTGAAAGGCAGGTGGGGTGGCAATGCTCAAAACCTCGAGCAGCGGCCGCACCTGCTCAGCCAGCGCCGGCAGAGGCGTCGCGGCTCCGCCCGTGGCAGAGTGGATGCGCAGCTTGTTGAGCTTCAGCGCAGCGTCCGGCCGCACGATCAGCAGCGGCACCCTGGCCGCAGCACACCACAAAGGTTACACCACATGGTTGGTGTCGGGCATGTGACAGCGGCCAGCAAGGGTTGCTTGTTGTTGCGGTATCACCGCATGACGCCGGCAGCAATGGGCAGATGTCAACAGACATGCCAGATAGGGCAGCGCGTGCAGCGTGCACGTCCAGCTCCGTGCCACCAGACACCATGCGGCCAAACAAAACATGCCAGCCGCTGCAATTTTCACACACGTGCCAGCTGCTCCTCGGGTGGCTTCTCACTTGGTGTGCTGCAGGGTACGGCCGCTGACGCTGCCGAGGCCCCACTCGCCGGGGATGACCTTCGTCATGGCCGCCTTCACCTTTGCATCCCGGAAGCCTGCGTGCAGGCGCGGCCAACACCCTTAGCTAGCGCTAGGTCTGGGGAAAGCTCACACTGCAGATCGAGTGTCGACTCCATAGGCCCGTGCGCCGCCACGGTACTCCCCGCTCAACAGTGCCTGTGCATGCATGCACATCACATGCACATGAGCGACGCTGGCAAGCCAGGCGCGCACCCATGACCAGGATGTCGAGGCCGACTTGCTCAGCCCAGTCCAGCGTCGCCGCCGTGACGTTAGAGCCCGTCAGCTCCACGATCGTGTGCGGGTACCGCTCCAGCGAGTCCTGCGTCGAGCAGAGAATCCCATTCTGTGCCTGCTGCGGGTGTGAGGTCATTAGAGGCGTTGAGCAACTCAAATGCTGAATTCTCCAGTTGGCGCATCGCTAGGCATGCGTGCAGGCCGTCAAGCATGCAGCTCTCTTGAGGAATCACGTATGGAGTCCTGACCTGCAGGCTGTGCATGAGAGCGCCGCCCGCCTGCCACGACGGCTTCTTGCCGGCGCCCTGCTTTGCGCCGTGCACATGGACAATGTACAAGTCGTCGCCCGGGTGGAGGCTGGATCCCCCAGGCGCATGCTGTCTCTGCAACAAGAACCTTGTTTCACCAATTTGCTTACCACTTGAACAGGAAGCCAAGGACAGGAACAGTGGCATGGGATTACAACATTGGGCATGGAGCACCGCCGCGCACCCGCAGCAGGTATTGCTTAGTGTACGTCCAGGAGTACAGAGCGCTCTCTGAGGACCAGTTGGACACGCAGAGCGCTATCTTCCTTCGGGACTGGTGATGCATCACCATGGCTTCTTTGCACACTGAACCAGCATGAACTGCTAGGGATCTATCGTAATGTGTTTCCTCACAGCTCCTCAGCACTAAACTTTCGCGTGCAAGAAGTGCCTGTTATGTCTTCCTTCACACAAGATATTCGTATCGATGCAAGTCAGTTGTGTGCCAACGAGCACGGAGTTGAAGACCATCACGTGCACCACCGGTTCCGTAAAATCCGAAAAGCCTTGCTCAAGTTGTATAGCGTAGACGGCGTCAATCTCTCAGTTTTCAGCTGTACGTGCAGCATTTGCAACAGACTTCACATCATCTTTCCAGAGGATTGTTCGCATAACAGCACCTGCGCACGCTTTCCTGGAATGGGAGGCGACACGGCGCGGCTGTATCACCTCGTCCCTGCAGCACGATGGGAGGAGGCAGTCCAGTCTCAGTCTCCCTATTATCCCAGCACGTATGAACAGGTACCCAGTCAGTCGCAGATCAACGCATTGTGTTAGCTTTATGCAGTCTGCAATGCAGGCCAGCAGCCCAGTAGCAGCGGCATGCCATGCCAGCATGACGATGTGTTGCATATGACATGCAAAACGTGGCGAAACCCCCGATCCTCTTTTGTGCTTCTTGCAATGATCAGGACGGCTTCATCCACCTGACGTCAGAGCCAGGGATGCTGTTGACCGTGGCGAACAACTTCTATGTGGATGTGCCGGGCGACTGGGAGGTGCTGGTGATCGAGCCCTCGAAACTCACCAGTCAGGTAATCAGAGCGATAAATTTGTATGTGTCAGCTTGCCCTGCTGTGTCTTTGAAGGCATTCTGCCGCCACGAGGCGCTGCCAGATCACGCAGCGCCAGTCTCTCGTGCCAACTTCTCATGAAAGGGTGGTGCTGCAGGTGAAGCACGAGCCAGCGGCGCCGGTCGGCGACAAGCCGGCTGGCAGCCTCGACGAGCGCAAATGGCCGCACTTGTATGGTACAATCGATGTTGAGAGTGTCCTGCGAAGACTGCCTGTGCGCCGCGACAGCGGCGGCCGCTTCCTGGAAATTGCAGAGCAGTAATACGCGATGTTCTGAGAGGATACCTGCATAATAATCGCAACAGGTCATGTCTTGTCGTTCACCCTGTGGCGCATGCAGCAGAAGTCCGCCCACAGTGGCGCACAATTCCGCTGTGGGCCACAAGAAGTTTGTGGTTCGCCGACAAACCTACCAGCCGGGTCTGATGAACTGTAAGCTTTGCAGAGCAGCATCTTGGCGAGGCAATGGCCGTCACAAGTTCAATTTTGATTGTGGTAGCACGCGCCGCCGCTCAAATTGAATAGAATAGGCAGCGGCGGATGCAGGAAGCTGATTTCAAGTTAATCGAGCAAGCTAGTAAACTTAACCTCGGCAGACTCAGGAGGCGGCGAGTAAAATCGACTGCCTCTTTCGGTTGACAGACCCTGCCAGCGGGAGCCAGACAGGCTGACCCGCCGCCATGGTGCGCTGCCGTTTGCCCCGCGCTCGCCTGCGTGGGCAGCCGGAGGCTGCAAGCACCGCTGCAGATTGTTGGCGAGGATGTTTGCCAGTCTGGTGGCCACAGCGTCTCTGCAGCAGTGCCAGCGCCGGAGACATGACGTCTGGTGTGCATTGTACAGGGTATCGATCTGGAGGCCGGCGGCCGCAACAAGACGAAGCACAGGACAGCGCCTAAGTCGGACAATGTCTACCTGAAGCTGCTCGTCAAGGTGGGGCGCGCCGATGCCGCTGGATCTGCAGGAGCACTGTGGCCTGGGAGCTCAGCTCGACCCTGAGAGGCTAGCAGCAGTGGTCAGAGCAATCGCAGTGGAGAGGCTGTTGCAACCCGAGTCTGCTGATGGGTGTGGTGCGCGCAAGCTGGGAGCCACGCAGCCCAGCGTCCGAGAGGACATACGGGGCATCAGAGAGAGCACGGCTCCTGTCCGCTGCCTGTGGCTACGAGTCAGCAGCCTCGTGGGGCAGCGGGACTGATGGCCAAGGCAGGGTACAGCAAGGGTCAGCGGGGCGCGGCTTTGGTGGGCTCATCAGTGGAAGCGAAAGCCTCGCATCGAGAGCTGCTGCTGCTTCTCATGTGCAGCTGTCATGCCGTACGCAAGGGGATCCAGCAGCCTGGGGAGGAACGCAAAGCTTTGACCGCAATATCAGGAAAATGAACAACACTAACGCCAGACATGTTCCTGCCGTGCAGCTGTACTCGTTCCTGGAGCGGCGCACGAACAGCAGCTTCAACAAGGTGGTGCTGAAGCGGCTCTATCAGAGCAAGCAGCACCGTGCGCCCATCTCGCTGTCCCGCCTCACCCGCTACATGGCCGGCAAGGTGCGCCTCTGTGACTGGAAGCCTTGCACACCCATGTGCAGCTGCACGATCGTCGAGCATGCGTGTCGACCGTAACGTCGCTGACAGCGCACCGCGCTCTGTCATCGCTGGATCAAGGCGCAGGGTATCAAAGTCGCATGTCATGACGTCACAGTGCTTTGATGTAGTACGATCGTCACCATTTCCCGCCCGCAACTGCAGGAGGACAAGATTGCGGTGCTGGTGGGCACCATCACGGACGACAAGCGGCTGTTCGAGGTGCCTAAGCTGCGCGTCTGCGCGATGCGCTTTACAGAGACCGCCCGCGCCCGCATCCTGAAGGTGAGTGGGTCGTCAGACTCCATGTGATACCTGCTCGGCGCAGCGCATGCGGCTAGGTCTGTGCAGAGAACGTGATGCTGGAGCACGCGCGCATCAGCGGCAGTCTCCTTCAAATCGACGATGCAGAACCGCGAATGGAGAAGGGGGCAGAAGGGGAAGGGGGAACATGGAGAAATTATCACTGCCGGCAGCACAGCGTCTGCCGTTCGCATTGCAGTTCAGCGCACTTTGCTGCGCATATATAGTTGGTTGACAACAGCGCCCCTTTGCCCACAACAGGCAGGCGGCGAGGTGATGACCTTCGACCAGCTGGCGCTGCTGAAGCCGACGGGGACAGACACTGTGCTGCTGCGCGGCCCCAAGTCGCAGCGGGAGGCCAACAAGCACTTCGGTGCCCCGGGGTGCGTTTCGCTGGCGAGACAGTCTCATCACACTCCCGGGGTTGCATGCACTACTTGCAAGCCTGTCTGACGTCGTCATCTGCACCTGTTGCCCCTGCACACCTCAGATGTGCACTTTGCACCACCTTGAAGCATGCGGCAACACCGTTGCGCCAAACTGCAGATCGTTGCCGAATCAAATTATCGTTGCTAAGTTGAAGTCCTCTTTGTGCCGAAACAGTGTGCCGCACAGCCACGTCAAGCCGTACGTGCGCAGCAAGGGCCGCAAGTTCGAGAAGGCGCGTGGCCGCCGCAAGTCGTGCGGCTACAAGGCCTAAGCCATCAACCGTGTGGACCCTGCTGGGGAACTGTGGCTGGTGCAGGCTGCCAGGCTTTGCGTCAGCTCTGCTTGACGGCTGTCTGTTGGGGCAGGAGGACCGCCTTTCAGGCCTTTCGGCGTCGTGTGCTTGGAGCATCACGATGCACTTGTAAAACACCAGGCGCACATGCTGCTTCTTCAGCACCAAGCACACACTTGCCAGACCTCGAGGCACTTGCACGTTACTTGTTCATGAGCAGGCAAGCATATTGTCCAGGCAGCAGGAAGTGGCTGCTTTCAAGATTACGTCACAGCGCAACAAACGCGAAAAGCGGCAGAAATGCGTGCACATGAACGCCCACACGCTCAACACCTCCCGAAAACCAATACTGCAGTGCCTTCTTATGGCAAGCGCGCAGCTGGGCACCGTGCACTTGCAACATCCGCGAGCTTCCGCGTCATTCCAGCCTGCAACACCGTGAGTTTGTTGAACAGTCTTCTTCTTATTGCACTGCACGCTTGTGTGTTACTGTAAAGCATGTTGCACTTGTGCCTGATTTGACCGACTGAACGCCGCCTGTCCTCCTAGGCGATTGCCGGTCGGAACACCCCAGGCTCGCTTCGCCGCGCGAGCTGGACCCGAGGAAACAGGTAAGACGTCACATTGTGTACATGGCACCATTCATACAGCACATCAGCCGTCCAGCAGCAGCGGAAAGATCAGTCACGTGTCGGCCTGCAGGCTCGGCGTGCAGCTCGTCGCCAGCGCAGCCTCGCCACCGTCGACACGCCTGGTGAGTTACTTTGCCCTTGAGAGCCTGTCAGGCACCCGCCTGCGTATCCTCTTCTGCCGGCTGCGCAACGGATCAAGGTCGAAGCCATTGGCACATCGGCCGCAGGCGCGTCACTGGCATCGGATCCGCAACAGCAGCAGCGGCGGCGGCAGCGGGATCTCTCCTGGCAGGGTCTCCAGCTTTTGCTGAGAGCGTTTCAGGGGGCGGCAGCAATGGCCCGCCCTCCGGTAGCGGCGGTGGCGGCGGCGGCGGGGGTGGCACCTCGGGCGGCGGCGGCGGAGGATGGGGCGCCTTTGGGTGGGGGAAGAAGAAGGACAACAAGCCCATACCGGTGACGCTGACGCTGGTCTCCTTCGCAGTGTCGAGGAAGGCCTACACTCGGGTGAGCAGCCGGCAGAAAACCCTACAAAAGGCCTGCTTCTGCATGCTGGGCACAACCCTTGTGCCTGTGGACATGCCGCCTCATGCTGTGCGCTGGAACGAGATGGCTCCTCATTCAATCAAGATGGAGTACGTCACAATGGGGCTGCCGCTGTGTCCTGCAGATCGTGTCGCGGTTTTCAAAGGAGTATGAAGCGGAGACTGGCGTGCCGGTCGGCTTCCGCCTGTCCTTTGGCGGCTCTGGCACCCAGGTGAGGGCGCATTCAGATGCTGATTCACCAATGCTGGTTCACCAGTCCTCTTGCAGGCTCATGCTTATCAGGTCTGTCCTGCTGCATCTGCATTTTGCTCTCGTGTGGGCGCAGGCTGACTCTGCTTCTGGGACACTCAGTTGTGCACGCGTCTATTTGGCGCCTTTTCCGCTCCGAGTACCTACACTAATTCGTGCGCTCACTGATTATGACAATCAAGGATCAATGCGCTTCCAGGCGCGGGCAGTGATCGACGGCCTGCCGGCGGACATAGCGGCGCTGGCGCTGCCGCTGGACGTCATGAAGATTGCGGATGCGGGGCTCATGCGGCAGGACTGGCGCAAGGCCGCGCCCAACGACGGCGTCGTGGCGACCAGCGTCGTGGCCATCGTCGTGCGGCCGGGCAACCCCAAGGGCATCAAGGACTGGGACGATCTGACCAGGTGGGCAGCCGGCTGAGAAAGCGCTGTGGGAGCAGCTTGTGGGGACAAGGTTACAACAGCAGGTCATCTCGGAGCATGATGGCAGGGCTGCTTGCAAGCTGCAGAGTGGGCCACGAGGCCGCAGTTTCTCAGGCTGACTGACTGGCAGACAGCTGCGAAGTGATCAACAATCGGGTGGCCAGGCAGAGGCCAATTGCCAGTAGGGCATGGACACGCCCAGACTGTGATACACACAGATTTGCATGCACACACATTCACACAAGTCTACCCCTGTGGCTGCCGATGCACATTTTCTAAACCCTAAACGCAGGGATGGCGTGGACACGATCACGGCCAACCCGAAGACAGCGGGCGTGGCGCGGTGGAACTTCCTGGCGCTGTGGGGCCACAAGATGCGGCAGGGCGACGCCGCCGCCCTCAAATACGTCACCGAGGTTAGAACCGATTCCCCTCTCGCCTTGATCTCAAATCTGGCACCCAGGTCACCGCCAGCTGCGCCCTTCCCCCAAGCTGCTGCCTGTCCGAAGTCTCTTGCTGGCTGCTGCCTGTCTGAACGTGTGTGGCCTGTTGTAGCGTTGTCCTGCGGGCGTGCCCTCTGCAGTGTGCACCCCACACTCATCTCGCCAAGCACCTCTCTTCCAGCCAATGCCCACACCAGTGACCGAAGCGCCTCAGGGGGCTCCATTCACATGGCGTGTCACTGCGTGCAGCGCCTTGGAAAATCAAAATGGATCCCAACCATTACGGAGCGCAGGTGTTTGAGCACGTGCCCATCCAGCCGCGGGACGCGCGGGAGGCGTCGGACGTGTTTTACAAGCAGAAGACGGGCGACGCGCTGCTGACCTACGAGAACGAGGTCATCATGACCAACGCCAGCGTGGCGCCAGCGCGCCGCCTGCCCTACGTCGTGCCCCAGAACAACGTCGTGGTGCGCCCTTGGAACCTTGATATACTGGAACGTGAGCTTACATAAGGAAGTATTGCTGTCCTTGCTGCTTAGGCGCGTGCAGCTGCACAGACCGTCCTGCAGCTTCTGCATCTGCCAACCCAGATGTTTGGTCACTCAAAACAATCTCTGACGCCACATGTCGTCTTGTCGGCCCGCAGATCGAGTTCCCGGTGGCCATCATAGACCGCAACGTGGACAAGCAGGGCCCGGAGGCGCGTGCCGCCGCCGAGGCCTTCCTCCGCTACTGCTTCACGCCCGAGGCGCAGCGCGAGTTCGCCGCCTGCGGCTTCAGGTGAGGGGG
>JAABUL010000182.1_pt1 | contig 129848 bp, 220 predicted proteins | sample 5559151 | NCBI WGS metagenome assembly JAABUL01 (sample SAMN10711876, study PRJNA513368) | rock metagenome | isolation source: Antarctica rocks | place: Antarctica: Victoria Land, Pudding Butte sud | reverse complement strand
CCCTTCCCCGGGCCCCCCCCCCCCCCCCCCCCCCGCGCGTGCTGCCACGCCTTCTACCGGCTCTCCTGGGGCTGCAGGACCATTATACGTCCTTGCATCGACATGTGCTGGTCACGTGCTGAAGATGATGCAAGTCAGCTCCGGCGCAGCCTTTTCGCCCCGCGCCAGCTCCGCCGCCAGGTGCCCAAGCTGCCAGGATGCAGCGTGACGCGCGCAATTGCATCTACGGGAAAATCGCGGCGCTGTGGGCCCACTTTGCGGCATGGAGGTGCCCTCTTTGGCACCACTGCGTATCATTGTCTCAACACCCCGATCAGCGCCCTTGGGCGACAGCGCCGATGGTGGCGCCGCCTTCCGTATCCAAGACCCTAGGACATGCCGTCACCGCCAAAGCTCCTGCATCCACATTTCTGCAACCAGTTTCACGCTGGCGCGACGCGGACGCTCACCGGCCGGCTCCGGTGTATGGCGCGCGCCAGCGGCCGTGTTGCCTCCGGGCGTTGAAACCTTTTTATCATGACACTAGTTCGGGAACCTGGATCGAGACAAGAAGAACACGGGCGGAACGGGACTACAGCTCACCGGCCGGCCCCTGTGTATGGCGCGTGCCAGCGGCCGCGTCGCCTCCGGGTCCAGAAACGCCGGCCGCCCTGCCACCTGGCCCAGCGCGTCGCCCGCCGCCGGCAGCAGCGCCGCCGCCGGCACCGCGCCGGAGGCGGCGTCCTCGCCGTAGTCCCGCAGCCGAGTTTCAGCTTCCTGCCGCCGCACCACCGCGCTGTCCTCGCTGCAGGTGCACAGGGTTTTAGTTTGAGATTCTGCTAGTTCGGAAGTTTGTACTGCCTGCAGTCCCGGCGCCAGGCGCCGGCCTCCCGCCGCCGCGCCACCGCGCTGTCCTCGCTGCAGCAGGTTGCAGGTAAGAGGTTTATATGTTTGCAGAGTGGATCAGGATTTCATGGCAGCCTTGCAGCCATGCCTCGGCCTCCCGCCGGCGCACTACCGCGCTGTCCACGCTGCAAGGGTTCAGGGTGTTGCACTTCGAAGTGTGTGCATTTGGTGATGACAAGGTGGTGACGCTGTGTCGCAAACGCGCTGCGGCTTAACGCCGTCGTACATTGCGCTGTCCTCAATGCGTGGTGCGGGACTTGTGGGTCCACTACAATTGCAAAACCGAGCTGTTCAGTCTCGCAGCCGCACCTCGGCCTCCCGCAGCCGCACCACCGCGCTGTCCTCACTGCGTATTTGGTTTAGCGTTTTGAAGTTCAGGGTGCGAAGGTTTGATAATGATCAGACGGTGATGCGTTGCCGCAACCGCTGCGACTCAATGCCGCCGCACCCGCGCTGTCCTCGCTACTTGTATGCGGAGCTTTCTTCAGTAGAGGAGCACTCCTGACTCCCAGGGCTGCAGCTTGCTGCGGAGATCTGCCCAGGCGGCTGGCGCTTCCTCGGAACCTGTCAAAGTCCAGGGCTGGCGTGTTTTTGCTGCGGGCGCACAGAAGGACCTCCCTACGACGAACTGCTGTTGTGCATCCGGACAGACACATGTTGGATAGCTGTTACTGATTGCGTTCTGCGCCCCAGAGGTCCCCACCTGTTTGAACCTGAGTTGCCGAAGTAGCTGTCCTCCGAGGCAGATGGCGTGGCTGCGCCGTTGCCGCCGCTGGCCGCTCGCGCCGCTGGTGGCACTGCAGCATACGCTCACGTTCTTAGACCAAACCATCTGTACGCATGACCGGAGAGTAGGATCCCTCCGGTCATGCGTACAGATGGTTTGGTTGCTGGCCTTGATCATGCGCAAGTAACCACTGGAATACGATTCCGATTCGTGAAAGCAGTGGGGTCCCGCCGCAGGCGCACACGCGCATGACGCACACCTGCTGGCGGGGGCGAGTCGCCCGAGGTGTCGTCAGAATTGCTGCCGTACGCTGCTAGGCCCTCCATGACGCTTTGGATTCACTGGTGTCACGAGTGCCAGGTAATTCGTGCGATCCTCTGATTCAGATGGCGAGATTGGAAAGTTTGGGCGTGAGTGCCGAGGACCTGCGGATGCACTTTGCGAGGTCGCATGGGCGCAGACAATGAAGAGACTGCCAAGTGTGACCCAGAACACACGGCAAATGTTTGTCTGAGGGTATGAACGGGACTGCCAAAAAACAAGTCAAAATCCTCTCGGTTGTCACGAGAGGTTCGCCTCGTATGGCGTCGAAAGAATGCAGTCGGCAAGTAGGTGGCTGGCACGAGCGGTCCTTCGAGCTAGCTGCCAAATTCGGTGGAGGCGAAGGCGCATTCAGGCAAGAGGGCAGGGTGCAGGCGTTGCCAGCGGAAGAGGTGTGGAATACAGGTCAAGCAAGGTTGAGCACGATCCAGGAAGAAGGTGGTGTTTAGAAACACCAGATTTTGGTTTTATGCCAGTCGAGCAGCAGCCTAGGCGCGCTCGCCGCGAATGCGGCGGGCCAGCTGGATGTCCTTGGGCATGATGGTGACGCGCTTGGCGTGGATGGCGGCCAGGTTGGTGTCCTCGAACAGGCCGACCAGGTAGGCCTCGGCGGCCTCCTGCAGCGCCAGCACCGCGGACGACTGAAAGCGCAGGTCGGTCTTGAAGTCCTGCGCGATCTCGCGCACCAGCCGCTGGAAGGGCAGCTTGCGGATCAGCAGCTCCGTCGACTTCTGGTACTTGCGGATCTCACGCAGCGCGACGGTTCCGGGCCTGTACCGGTGAGGCTTCTTCACGCCGCCTGTGCATTGGAGCGAAGAGGAGGGGTCAGCGCGTGAGGAATGAAAACAAAGGCCAGATATCAACACACAAAACTGTGTGCTGGAGCGCAAATACCAGCAGCAGCAGACACAGAAGGTAGAAGGAGCAGGCGCGCACAAGCTGCTGGATTCATGGAGACAAGTACGTGACAACCAGAGAACGTTCATCCAGACTGAATCAAAGACGGCATCTCACCAGTGGCGGGCGCAGACTTGCGCGCAGCCTTGGTGGCCAGCTGCTTGCGGGGCGCCTTGCCGCCGGTTGACTTGCGGGCCGTCTGCTTCGTGCGAGCCATTTTGGATGACTGCAGAAGAGGCAAACATATGTCAGCACAAATTGACACTTCGTGAGGCACATGTGTTCAGATGTCGTCTGCTAGAGCGCATGCCCTAGCTCGCACAGCAAGCAGGTGGTCACAAGGGTGCCAGCAAAACAGATGTTGTGCTGGGCAAGGCAGGGCTGCCGTTGGGACGCCAGGCAATTCACAGGTACGAAAGCGGCGAGTGACTCAGCAAGTACCTGAGAGTGTCGGAGAGCTGGAGGCAGAAGAGGGCTGGAGAGAATTGTGATTTGCAGCTATGCAGCTCGCTTCTGTGCAAGGCTTGCACGTGATGAGAGTCCGCAGAGGAATCGTCCTGCGCTACATTCCCTTGATCCCCTGCGTTTTTCAGGGTTTTGGCTCAGCCAGAGCTAGGGTCCTGTCGTTGGAAGGGATGTAAAGTACGGTCCGAGACACTAGTTGCCGTTTCTACATCTGTCCATGCGATTCTCAACCGCTCCAAAAAGCGCAGCAGGCACTGGCTGTTGAACCATTCTGCTGATCTGCTCGCAACTCCTCCTCCAGCTCCCTTCTCAACACTCTCCTCAGCACCTCAGCGGGGGACCATGTCCGGACGGTGAGACTTGTGCCCTTCTGCCGCTGTTGCTGTCTGCATCGAGCCAGTGGATGACTGGGTACATCACGACCGATCGTAAACGTAGCCGTGTCTCCAAAGCCTTTGGTTTCATTTCACAGGGGCAAGGGCGGTAAGGGCCTGGGCAAGGGCGGCGCCAAGCGCCACCGCAAGGTCCTCCGGGACAACATCCAGGTGCGCATCCGTGCAACTCTACCTCTACAGGCAACCCTTTGGCAACATCGCAGGGTGGGGTTGAGCAGGTCATTGGTGTCTCATGCACGGTCACTGGAGCCCTGACTTAGCCTCGTGCGCATCTTGGGGACTTGCCTCTGGTTGCTGCTGTGCATACGCGCCAGCCTGAATGCTGTGCCTGCTGTATGCAAGCTGGAAGCTGAGACGTGCCCTTCCACGAAACTGCAGGGAATCACGAAGCCCGCCATCCGCCGGCTCGCACGCCGCGGCGGCGTCAAGCGCATCAGCGGCCTCATCTACGAGGAGACCCGCGGCGTGCTCAAGGTGTTCCTCGAGAACGTCATCCGCGACGCGGTCACCTACACCGAGCACGCCCGCCGCAAGACCGTGACGGCGCTGGACGTCGTGTACGCGCTCAAGCGCCAGGGCCGCACCCTGTATGGCTTCGGCGGCTGATGCTTCCGTTTGACGTTCAACAAACAACCAACTGGTGTTTTTAAACACCACCTCTTTACCTTAGAATACGTGTCTTAATCTCTGTACACTTGGGCTGTTGGTCACACAACCGGCTCCACTGCCAACCTTTTTCCATATCTGCTTTGCCGACTGCTTTGAGCTTGCTCTTCCGCAGCTTCTTCTGCGCATGCACCGCACGCCATTTCCAAAAAGGTCCTTCCGGCTCATTTCCCATGGGGATTGTGATTATCGCTCAGTACTACGAATCGAAGAATGTTCAACAATTTGCCTCGAACCCCCTGCACTTCGCATGCAGGCCAGCACAGCTGCCCGGTCCGGCTGCTGACTCCCCACCCCCATGGCATAGTGGCCGACGCGAATAACAAGTCGCGGACAGTCTGCTGAGCAGCCATCGTGCAAACCCTTCCGTCCAAAGCCCCCTTCAGCCCTGGCACAAGCCAGGGCTGGACTTATCCCGCAGCTACGCAGCCTAGGGCATGGCTGCCGCCATTGCCGCTTCCGCAAGGAACTGTTGTGAATCGTGTGCCTAGTGCGGGTGCCGCGGCGACAGACGCGGCGGCGTTGGCGGCTGCTCTCCGGCGCTGCGAGCTGCCTCCTCCGCCTGGGGCTGCTCGGATGCAAATCGAGTGCAAGCGCATCAGGCTCGAGCTACGATCCCACAGCCAGATCAGTTGCACAGTCTACTTTTGTGTGCATGCCAACCTGGACGAAAATCGTTAACAAACCCCATCCATCAAGTACGTGCCGGCTGAAATATTCTTGAGGTTAGAGGCCTGGTGCAGGAGTGCCTTCAGGGCACAGGGTCGAACGCGCTAAGCCTGCTGCTCACGATCTTCCGAGCCGCCGATGCTTGAGGCGGCGATCAGTCTCACAGCGTAGCTGGTGGCTGCCCTGCTCATCGACGAACTTGATTCAAAACACTTTTCAGTACAAAGTTGCAACAATCTTGTTTGGTGCATTAGACCGCTCAGAGAACGGCTCCTGCAGCGTGCATAAGCTGTGCCCATATAGCGGCGGTACCTCCAGAGCCAGGGTCACGTTCGACAAGTACCGTAGTCACGGGCATGAATCGCGCAAAAATAATTCGGCGGCCGCTGCGCGCAGCAATTTCGCGCGGGTTTTCAGCACTGCGCGAAATCCGCGCGAAAGGTTGATAATAATTCCAGCAGTGCTGCGCGAAACGGCCGGATATTCGAAAATTACAGTCATTTGAACTGTAGATTAAGAAACGCGCCCGTCTCCGCTGCAAACGAGCCCAGCATCGTCATTAAGAAGCCTCACTGCCCTCTTTACGCAGTTCAGACACTATGTGGAGCTTTGTGACACGGATCTCGGCCGAGCAGCGGCAGGCAACATCGAATCAACTGCTCATTCATGAAGCTCACCGCACAAACGGTCAAGCAGTGCATTTGCTGATGGTTTCGCATGATTTGCCGCTGATGCGCGAGCCGGCGGAAAAATTGGCGGGCAGCTGCGCGGAAGCTGCGAAAATTGGCCTCAAGGCGCGCGAAAGCTGCGCGAATCGCTTAAACTATTTCCATTTCGCCGCTGCGCGAATGATGCCCGTGACTACGGTAGTCGGGTTCAGCCAGCGATTCTAGAAGCGATTCGCTTAGTATAACACCAAATTTAAAATCTGTTTTTTTACGTCACAAAGGCGAGGGATATGCGACTAAAATTGTCTTCCCTAAAGATAGTTCTCCACCAACACTTGCTGCTCCATCTGCTACTAGCTCTTTGGGAAAAACTAAAATTTTAAATCAATTTTTTATTATGGTCGATTTTTTTGATGAAATGAAAAGTGAAATGGATATCCGTTAAGAACAATTCTAAGGCACCGTACCATTTTTCACATTTAAGTGTGAAAAATACAACAAGCTTAGTATAAGCGATTCTAGAATCGCTGGCTGAACCCGACTACTTGTCGAACGTGACCAGATCTGTAGGCGCTTGTTAACGCTCCATGCATCTGTATGTAACAGCCTGCAAATTGCATCTTGCGACTGTCGCCCAATTTCCACCCTGAGGTCTAGTCAAGTCAGTTCAGCACAGACAGACGGATGGAAATGTTGATCTCTTTATACCTGCACCCCAATGTTGTTCGCTTCCCATTCAGTTCGCTGGTTGTGGCTTGCTTTTCTTCAACAATGCAGCACCTACTGCGGCGCTGTCCCGCCCGGGAAATCGGCATCGGGCTGGCTGGTGAACCAATTCAAAGCAACCGGCAGTCCCAGGTCGTACTGTGCGGCAAAGGCGGTGACGTTGAAGTTGGTGCGCCCGCCGGCCAGCACCGCCGGCGCTGAGATCTGGCCCGTCTGCCGGAACAACAGCAGCGTGGACCTGAAGGCGCAGGTGTGATCAAGGTTTCGTTTGCCTTGACTCTCCGGCGGGGCCTTGTCCAGCACAGTGACAGCCTTGCCAGCACAGCGGACACATGGGCGCCATGCAAGCAGGTACAGAGGAGTGCTCGACTGCACCTGTGGACGCCCATCGGTGGCGCCGGACCCATGTACGGAGCAATATGGTTGCCTGCAGCACACAAACAGCGCTTTGCGTGGCTGTTGACGCACTGGCCATGCACGAGTTTCCGTCATATAGTGAACAAAACGCAATCGGCCTGGCTGATACTTCTGGCTGATGCATTGGGTGTGGCGCAGTCTGCCCCTCGCGACATGCACGTCTGCCCGTGCTCTAGACCAATCAAACCAATCATTATGAAACCAGTGCCATGCTGCAAGTGCGCGCAGCCTCACGTACCCTGCATGATGCGGCCGTTGGGCGCGTTGGTGACGCCCCAATGCCAGATGTTGCGGAGGGTGGGGTTCTCCGGCGACGGCGCATCGGGATCCGCCATGATCAGGGTGTAGTATGTGCGCCGCGGCACCATGCAGGCGCCCGGCTTGCACGACACGATGACGACTGGCGCCGATGCTGTCTGCATGCCCGCCGAAAAATTGCGTCAGGTCACAGCATGTTGGGTGCATTGGTGGAGCAGAGCATCATGGTGCCCAGGGCACAGCAGGTGCAGAGAATGCCACAGTGTACAACCCAGATCGGCAGCACGGGACAGGCAAGGATGGCTGAACGCAACGTCTCCAACACAGGTTCGAGGGTGTAGCAGCGAAGCAGAAATACTTCATTGAACTCAAGAGAATCACGGAACTCTTGTAAACGAATTTCTAAAGATTTCGTTTCACTATCTATGATCCCTTCAACAATTGCTTTTGTTATGCATGCAAGTGAAGAAAATTGAAGGCCATAATCGAAGACAGCCATCCGCACGCACCTGGTTGATGGAATACAGGCTGCCGGCGTCAACGAGGCCGGCAGGAAACCTGATGCCGAAGTTGAGCTTCCCGTCGAGGGCCACACCGCTGCAGCGCAACGCACGTATGCCTCAGCATTGCTCTCTTTGGGAACCACTTCCGATATCAACATTCACACCCTAGTGTCAGAATGTTCAGCGGCTACGGAATGGCACCGTCATCAAGCACGATGCATTGCAATGGGAAGAAAGGGTCAGCTACCAGACGGTAATGTGAAAAATGTCGTCTACCTGATGACGTCGGGCACGATGCCCGGTTCTGACAGCAGCGCCGCCGTGACGGGGGTCTGCGCCAGCACAGCGGCGTAGGCGTGCGCCGCCTACACCACCAGCAGCAGCGCGGCAGCAGCCTTTGCCATGATGCTGTTCTGTAGAACTCCTGCGACATGGTCAACGCAGGTGACAGTCTGTGTCAAGGCTTGACTGTTTGTGTTTGTTGGCGTGCAGCATTATGCGCCTCTCGCATAGCATCGCCAGCGTGATCATCATCGCACCCACCTGCGGGTTGATCGATGTGTCGGAGGGTTTTCCATGCTCAGGATGTTTTCATGGGTCTTGCGCTTCTACGAAATGCAGGTGCGATCGTTGCACCATTCTTTTATATGTGCCAATAATGGGCGTCGGCCACAGTGTGATCGCCACATCTGCAAGGGTTCCAATTGCACAGACAAATATTTGACTGAGATAAAAAGCTAGGGTTGATCCAACAGCTGCCTGCGGCGAACCATTTCGGTTACGACCACCTCGGCATGCATCTAGATGTGGAACCTCAACAGCACGGACTTGCCAAGCTCGCAAACAGATTCACCTGAAGGGGAGGTGTGCGTCTGCAAACGCTGAGGTCGTCGCGACTCACACTGATCGACTGCGCAGAAGTGCAAGACTGCGCGACGCTGTGAACGCACGACATCATTCCGTGCGTCATCAGGTTTCAGCAGAGGCTGACTGGCAGCTGACGTTCCTCTACCTGCCGCACTTTGACGTGGCAATGCAGTCAACACAACGCCCGATTGCGTTGTGCGCCTGCCGCATATTGCGGCGGCGGTGGCGGTGGCAGCAGCGGCGCAGCAGACTTGTTCATTTACAAGCACGTGGGCGCGACCTCAAACCACACAACATCAACGAAAGTGCACCACCCGCCTGCTTCCAATTGGATCCCAATCATCACGTGCCTAATCGCTAGTATACAGACATGATGGTCACTTCTCGCACTTCATTGACCACCAGCAATAACGGGCAACACACCGTGTTGCCTGTTGTGCCAAACACAGCACCAAATCAAGCACCAAATGCACCAGCCGCCGTCACGGCCGCCATCCCTCTGAAAGCTGCCGTGTTCATGACGCCTCAGGCATAAAACTTGTAGCCTTGTGCCTGCACACAGAAGAGGCACTGCTATTTAGACATGTTGTTGGCAGAGACCATCCTGCATGTGCTGGCTGCGTGTGCGGCGCCCTGTTTTACTGCACAGGTCCTGCAACGTCTGTGACGCCCTGTCTGGCTGCATGCAAGCAGCCTCACCTTGACGATGATCGATCGCAGGCCGCCGATGGAACCGAAGACAGTCGTCACCACGCCATAGATGATGCACACCCAGCAGGCGGCCCAGTGCCAGCCGAAGCGCCGCGGCTCCTTCAGGATGAGCCACATGATGGATGGCAGCGCGAATGTCGTCGGTCCGAACGCGATCGCCCTGCATTGGGGCAAAGCTCATAAAAGGAATTCTGTGCTGGCCGAAACACCGCGGCACCTTGAACCTCGTCAACCCGAAAGAAATCGCCCTGCGGGAGGATGGCGTATCAACATTAGATCAAGACTGGGCAGCTTTCAGAATGAGCCGCATGATCGACGGCAGCGCGACCGTCGTCGGCCCCAACGCATTCGCCCTGCATCTGACAGGAAGCAAGCCGAGAAACCAGTCAACAGACATGGTCGACAGCACCGCAGCAGTCGATGACCCAAATGCTATTGCCCTGCGTTTGCAGGACCTTATGAGAAGGGGGATTGGCAGGACTGTGCAGGGGCAGCCTCAAGCCCGAGCGGAAAGATTAGTGTCTGATTGCCATCTCATTGGGGAAAAACGGATGCAGATACAGCGACACGATGCACCGCCTCCATTCCGTGGGCCAGCCAGGTAAAGCGGCCATTAAGAAGCAAAAGTGTCCTTCTCATTATGAAATGAGGAACAAGACCAGACTGAAATCCAAAAACACACAATCTCATGTATGCTATATTGACAGGAATGCAAGGGCCGCAGCTGGCTTCGTCAAGAGCCGGCTCTGGCATTGACGCGCCAAATGCAATGGTGGTCTGGGTTGTGTTGTGCGCGGAAGCGACAAACCTTCATTTGATCCATGAATAGATTGAAAAGGGATACAATTGTGGAATGTGAGTGAGACGCTAGTATCTTTGCGCACCCGATGAAGCCCATGAGGTCGCCAAAGAACGGGAGGCTGATGGCCACAAACGCTGTGCGGCAAACAGGAAATCGTCTCAAGAACAGTCCACAGATTGAAGACTCACGGTGACAGCTGAGATTATGAGAGGCGGTCCTCTGGCGCGACAGTGCAAGACACGCATGAAGACAAGTCTCACGCGGGACTGTGCAAGACATGCAGGAAGACAACGCTCGCACGGCGCACCCGTAAACACACAGTATAGCGAGCGGTACGCCAGCCGCGCTGGCAGGTTGTTTTTGATGCCATTCCGCACCATCACGGTCTCGATCATATCTGCGCAACAACAGGAGGGTTCAGCCAGACATAAGAGATCGCAAGCTCGCCAGGGACAGTGCAATATCCAAAGCCAGATCCACAGGAGGTGACAGAAAGGGCAGCAGTCAGATAGTGTGCACATGCATCTGCTGGCCAACGTTCGAAACGTGGCACCCACCGTAGATCTGCAAGGAGCACACACGGGCAGCACGCGTCATGATGGGTGTTCACTGGAAAGATTTTGGCCAGGTGCCGGTGCGTAGGGTTGTGTGACACTCATTGCCTACCTTTCTGCTCAGGCATATGCGCAGTCAGGCGGAACGAGCGACACTTCGATTGAAATTGGAAGAAGTTCGATCCAGAGAGACGCACCGGCATCGAGTACACCTGATATGATCCCATGACGTGAATCAGCACCATCATGGACGCGAGCGCAATGACGCCCCTCGGGTGATACAGCGAAAACAGGATGTTGTCGTTGACTGTGTGGCCGTAGGCCCAGTAGCCTGCAATCGCGCCACCAAAGAGTGATTAAAATGGGTTCGTGATTTGCCTGAAAGGGGGCGCTCCAGCAAAAAAACAGAAGTTTGTCGTTGACTGTGTGGCCGTACGCCCAGTTGCCCTGCAGTGCGGACTCGTCTGTAGCTCATCTTCAACAGCAGGACTTGTGTCTGTGACTCATCCCCGACAGCTACTGAGACACTAGTCCAATTTGGTGTCTCACGGCAGGTGTGCAGTCGGTGTGGCAGTTTCTGCGCACTGCGGGAGCTGGGCTTCAGGCGAGGCTGAGCCAAAAAAAATCCAATGTCAGGTTTGTTACCGTAGTCACGGGCATGAGTCGCGCCAACATCATTCGAAAGTCGCTGCGCGAGTGCACTGGCGCACTGTTCCGCCGCTAGAATCGATTTCCACCATGGGCACTTTACTATCAAGTACTGCGACTGTGCACAGATTCCCGGTGCGCGAGCCTGCGCGAGCTGCGAAAAATGATCCAGACATCTTCGCTGCACGGCTCATGCCCGTGACCATGGTATTGACAAACCTGGAAGCCATTCGTGGACCAGGCTGGAGAACAGTGGAGTAGGTTTATGGCTGCCGACAGAAAAGACGCTCTTCCTTTGCTGTTCACCCAACACTCCAAAGACTCAAACCTCACCTGAAAAGGCGACGCCGGCATAGCACCAGCTGACAATAGCGTATGCCAGATAGACGCCTCGCATGTAGGGTTTAAGCGTGGACGGCGGGCTCGGCATCGTCGCCTGCGCGGCAGATTTTCGCAATCGCAAGTGTGGAGTTTCGAATACTGCAAAGCATTTGCGATATCTTGCAGGAGCTCGGCAACAGTGCTCGCGGGGACAAGCGGCGGCCGTCTCGTCTGTATCAGGATGGACTCTTGCGTGGCAGCACGTGAGGGAACTGATGGCGGTGGACCGCGTGTTGCAGCAGAGGCGGCGGAGAGGCTGTAGACACAGCACACCGGACAGCTATTCTCGTCTGGGAAGCGGTGATGATGGGGAAACCGCACCTGTATCTCCAAAACGACATTGTGCCCGCCATAAGCAAACGCTATCGTGCCTGCAGGCCAGGAGGAGGCACATCTGAGAATGCGCTCGAGGCATCCAGAAACTGATCGATGCAGGGAGCATAGACAACCAGGGACCCTTTGACAGAACGAGAACCCTAATAGACAGTCATAGGCGATGCAGCCTGCCGCTGACGTCGTGCAGGGGGAAGGTCAGCGGAGCTGGGGGATTGGGCGGTGGCAAGCCGTCATGCAGCCCTCAAGACTGTTTCTGGTGCAGGAAGCACATAATCCATGGGCACCCACCACAAGCAGTCATGGCGTCCTTCAGCATTTTGCTTCTTCAAAAACTAAAGGGAACCCAATTCGAGAACAAGCTCACCGGAGACGGTCATGGCACCGGAGATGCTGTTGCCAGGCTGTACCCATCCGGGTTGTTTCGTCTTGTTCATCATATGAAAACTAATCAGATATGCACTAGTGGTGTTTTACAAAGTGGATGGGCCGGCTTCTCACCAAAAGCGGTCATGGCGCCGAAGATGCCGTCTGCCAGGCCGTACCCATCCAGGTTGTACTCAACGCCCGGTTGCTTGCCATTTGCGATCGTCACGCCGATCTGCGTGAAGCAAAAAAACTCAATGGGTTTTATCATTTTTACCAACTAGAGTGATTCGGGAGTACATCCATATTATACTGTAGGCCTGGCATCCCGTTAAAGGTTCTGGCGCACACAGGTGAGCTCGTCATCACTCGATGGCAGTGCAGTGACGGCCAGTCTGCCTGCACGCGCCGACTGACACAACTGACTTGATGTGCGATGCAATTTGGATTGACACAACATTTGTGCAAGACCAGTGCTCCAGAAAGCACACCGCAATGGTCGAGTAGCCCAGGGACATGACTGCCGCGCCAAAGGATATGACCTTGAGCTGGTTGAAGTTGGGTATCTGCAGCGCAGGGATCAGGGTTTAGAGTCTAGAGTACAGAGCTGAGGGCTGGGCTCAGATCCGACGGTGCGCGGGTTGAATATGAACCATCCACAGCTGATCTTGATGCACGCCCAAGCACATGGCAGCATATGGAGGTGTGTACATGCCAAGCGCTGCAGGTGCCAGGCGACCGCCGCTGCAGCGCCGCACAGCGTCACAACGTCAGAGATCCCGCGCCCTTCCTTGCCAGCCAGATCCAGCCAAAACCCTGAAGAATGTTATGAATGACCAGACCCTCCCTGAGGTGCGCAGCGCTGTCGCCGAGGGAGCGCGCACCTGGCTGAGGAACAGCTGTAGGCCGAAGAAGACGAGGATCCAGCACGACAGCCCGAAAGGCGTCGCGCTGTTGTCGCCGTACAGCTGCCACACCCGCAGCATGCTGCAGATGCACAGGGATCCAACTGTGAAACCTAGCCTGACACCGGCTGTTGTCTGCACTTTTCCATCGTCGGAGGCAAAAGGTGCCAGGAGCACAATCTGACATCCCAAGTTGTGTTGCGACTACAATGGTTGGAAACAAACTTACCTGGAGCCGCCTGTAACCATATACACTATGCCCAGGCCCGTCATAACGATGACCTGGAACGGAACTACCAGCCAGATCCCCAGCGTCGGGCCTGCGGCACACAATGCAAGGCTTTGAGCTCAACGCCCTCAGCTGCAAGAATCTCAGTGCCTCTATTGAGAAAAGGTGAAGCCTGCCGCGGGGCGTAGGCAATGCCGTCTGAAACGTGGCAAGTACAGCTACGACATGCTTAACAGGGAAAGTGCGTACTGTACGGACAGGACTGTCAACAAGACTCACCGAAGGTATACTGGCCCAATTCATGGTATCTGTTGAAGCGCAGTCCATCCATTTCGTGCATTGCGCACAGCTGCGGCGCGGACAAGCACACCCGTCAGCGCCTATGCGCGACTGACTTGCAGCCTTGCGGCACGACGTGACGACGTAGAAGGGCAAGAGGACATGAACGTGGAACATTTGCCACTCGTGTAGCAGGCTCCGCTCGTGTCCGACAGTCAGCGACCAGGCATGCCGCATACAGGCGCCCCCACCTGCCACAATGTGTAGAGGGACGTCGTCCACGACAGCAGCAGCACCACCACTCCGCCGGGCCAGGTCAGGTACGCCATTGCGTAGGGCAGCCCGAGCACGCCGGCGCCCACGATCGCCGTCACGTTGTGCACTGCGGCGGTGTGCCACCGCCCCGTGCGCTGCGACGTGCCTGCAATACAACGTGTCGACACATTGTGTCTGGACGAGCCGCGTGTAGCTCCCGGTCTGCTACAAGCAAGGTGCAGGGCCCTTCCAGCCCGTTCGATCGCTCGGTGCGATTCGTTGCGATTCATTAAGGAGGTGCGAATTACAAATTCGTAAAGGGTCATGCTTGGAGTGGGCGACTGGAAATGCGGGCTTGCCCACACCTGGTAGGTCGTACTCCTTGTCGAGCTCGTTGTGGGCTGCAACAACTGCATGGTGTTGGCTGGTGAAGTCGTCGGTGCCCGACAAACTGCTCCTGCCATCGCCATTCATGGCTTGTGCCTCCACGTCCACTCCATGCTGGCACTTCCAGACGTCCATGAGTCGGCAGGGTTTGCTAGGCTCTGATATGCCTCATTTGTCCCGGAGCCTTGATGTCAATCAGGCACAGCTCGCGTTGCACCTCAGTGCCAGGTCATGTTTCCAGCAGATGGTTTGCAGGTCCTCGAGCACAGTCGGCAGGTCTTCAGAGCAGGATACACTGAGAGAGGGCGTCTCAGGAAATTGCAAGCAACGGCACAGAGTTTTGCTCGTGTTGCAGCTGCAATATGCAAGACTCCCTCCCACACGACTCCAGCGCATCTGTGCAGCCCAACAGGATGACTCAGCCCAAAAGGCTTCGATCTCATCTTGCCGAGGATTGAAGTACCTTGCCGCCCTGCGGACCTGCTGATTATAGTCAGCAGTGACTATAACCACCAAGCCTGCTGCACATCCACGCCAGTGCGGCGTCGGTTCTGAACCATCAAACCCAATTGGAATGTCAATATGATATGCGCCGGCAATGCGCTGGCCATGAGAAACCAGCTCAAACACACAGGGCACCTCGCAAAGCACTGCTGAACCTGAATGTGCAGCACACATGAGGTGTTCATCGCCCGATTTGGCTCCGTGCTTACTCCCCATACTGTCTGCTCCCCTACATCATTCGCCCTGCCTCCACATCTTTGTGCGCGCAGGGCAGGCTACTCAGGACATCCATCGCCGTGATGCACCGCCATCCGATCGACGTCGCCTTTGGGCCGTGAACACGAGCTGCCGGTCATATCGTTCACCGCTCCTTGTCGGCCGCCGTCGGAGTCGGCGGCGCATTGCCCCGCTACCGCCGCATTGGCAGCTCGTAGCTTCCCGCGCGACCCGACTCGCTGTCCGCAGCATCTGGCGAGTCGTCACTGCCCTTGTTGCGGCATTCAGTGCCGTTAGCGCCGCGATGGCACCTCGTAGCTTTCCGCAACGACCGGCAGCGACAGCGCCGCCGCCTCGCTGTCCCCACCGTCCCTGCAGCGGCCGCCAGTGCCGCTACCGCCGCCGCGGCAGCTCGTAGCTGTCCGCGGCGGCCGACTCCGGCGTCTGGCGAGTTGTCACCGCCCTTGTGACGGCAGCTTGTGGCCCCGCTACCGCCGCAGCGGCAGATCGTAACTTTCTGCTGCAGCCGGCTGCGGCGCCGCCGTCTCGGCATCCCCAGCGTCTGGCGACTTTTCCACCACCAACCCGTCCACCATCACCACCGGCTTTGACGCCGACGCCGCCGACGCCGCCTTCTGCAGGATCCCCAGCGGCTGGGATGCCTCCTCCGCCATCCGTTGCAGGATTGCCGCCGGCGACGCCGCCACATGGTCGGCCTCGACGGAGAGGTGACTGCAGGATGGCGAGCGACGAGGGATCTCAGCATTAGATGATGGCGAAGAAGTGGGAAGCAAAATAAAAGTGGTTCTGCAGGTCCAAAAGCCTTTGCGGCGCCGCCAGCAGGACAAGAGCATCTCGAGACCCCTTGCCGCTGCGCCAATGCGGGTCGGCAGCAGTGCTTGCAAACTAGCTGTGATGCAAAAACCGTGGGTACCAAGGGACAGTATGGAAGGCTCGGCACATTTGGCCACCGAGGCTCTTGCAGAGTCTGTTCAGTGCATCCAATTTGCAGTGCAACAGGCAACAGCACACCCGGCTGCGGAGCCATGCATTGACGGTAGCGTCAGCTGGTGTCCAGCATTGCAGCCTCGACACGACTGCAGGTAATGGCACCAACGGAGCTGACACATGCGCAAACATCAGTGTGAGCTGCGTAGAGATAGCGCCGCGCTGAAGGCATCGATAGCTTGTCGCGATTGCTTGCTGCCGACATGAGCGGCGGGCCTCTGGAGCAGAGGTCGCGACTAGCTCACAGCCTGTGGCCTGTGGCTGGCAGCCGTGAGCCCTTGTTCATCAGACACGAATTTCTGAATGTTCCAGATTGACAGCGGCATCAGAACCCTCAACCAGAAGAGCGCGCCAAAACCCAGCGGCACGCGCCTGGGCAGGAAGGTGTGGCCGATTGACTCGCCTTCCAACACAACCAGCGACGGGCAGCAGCCGTGCCACAAGCCACAGGCCACAAAGTACACCCCACACCCTGTGTGCACCTGGGCATGAAGGTGTGGCCGATGGCGGCGTCCTCCGGCGCGACGGACGCCCCGGCGGCGGCCGTCGCCTCCCGCACGCCTTGCTTCTCAAACGTGATCCTGCAACAAATTCGCCAACCATCAAACGATGCACTCGCATTAACTGCTGCAGGTCACCACATTCACGGTGCTGCTCCTTCCGAAAGATGGCTGAAGCCAAACCGCTGGCATTGTGACGTCGCTATCGCGAAATGTGTGCTGGCCACGCAGCAAGACGGAAAGGAAACACAAGGATCTGGTTTGCAGCCGGGGCCAGCAGCCGCACCTGAATTTGTGGATGTGGTCCGTCTGGTTGATGACCTTCCACCCATCGTCGGGATCCACACGCGCAGGCACAATGCGCTCATTGACGATGTGCGACCCTGCAGCGTCGATGACAGCGCTTCAAAGATGAATGTTGTTGAAGCTTCAGTTCTGATCGTGGTCCACATGCGCAGGCACAATGCGCTCGTTGACGATGTGGGAGCCTGCAGAGACGCTTAGAGATCTCAGGTGCGACAGGTCCACAGCAGTGCCAGCAACGCCACGGCTTGTCAACTTCAACCGACTGGCTGAGGACATTTCACTGTGTGGTTAGCTGTAAGCTGCACTGAACAGATCCGTCACTCGCACACAAGTCACTGTGCAACATGCACCTGAGAAGCCGCGGTCGCTGAGCACGTCCAGCAGCATGTCGGGTGCCATCGCGTTGTCGGTGAACACCTGAGGGGCGTTAGATCCCAGTAGGAAACTGGAACGTCGCTCACACGCAGCAGAGCTGTGCTAGGGTGTTCTGACGAAGGGTGGGACAGCTGCTGTCACTGATGCTCCCCAGCGGCACTGGCAGACGCGTCTGGCAGCAAAATCGTGCGTGATCTTGCCCCCCCAAAATCATGCCATCATGCCCATGCATGCCGTCAGACAACCGCGCGCACCTCGTCCTGCGTCTTGAACTCGGCGTGGCCGGCCAGCGAGCACTTGCGCAGCAGCGGCACCACCTGTTGGTTTCAACAACCCACCTCGGTATCGACAACAGTCGACTGAAAAGCACAGATGAATTCATATATAGGCGCGGGGGCAAGGAGATCCTCACTCCCTGGGGCGTCTTCATGTCATGAGCGCAAGTCAGACTTGAGACACTGCGAAGCTCACCTGCACGTCCACAATGACGAGCAGACGGGCGCGTTCTTCTTGCTCATGAAATGATCCCCATGACGCTTAAACCCTAACCTCTGAAAGACACACCTGCGCGTCGAGGATGGCGAGCACGCGGCGGAAGACTGGCGCGTTCTTCTTGCTCATGTACGAGTCCAGGCGGTGCACCAGCTGCTGCCGCGCCGCCCGCACCAGGTCCCGCGCCAGTGGCAGGTGCCTGCACAAAGTGGATATATGTTTCATGAATACGTACTAGGTATTCATCTCCGTGTATACAGTGGAATGTGCGGCACACAAAAATGGAGGGGTCCAGGCGGTGCATCAGCTGCTGCCGCGCCGCCCGCACCAGATCCGCGCCAGCTGCAGGTGCCTGCAGAGGTTTGGAAACAGTGCAGGTCGTGCAGTTTTCATTTTGAGCAAAAACGCGTGGCACAAGTGAAGAGGTCTAGGCGGTGCACCAGATGGTGTCGGGAGTACAGAACACTGCAAGCAGGGTGAAGAAGGGATCATGGACAGCCCACTTTTGCTGCCGCGCGGCATTGCAATTATGCTTCAGATCAGAAGTATCCAAGGGCTTGGAACATGTAAGAGTGTGCGCGTCCAGGCCCATGAGGGACTGTAGCTTTTACGTCTTTTTGAGTGTGTTTAGATGTGTGGAGTGCGCCTCCAAAAGGATCTCTTTCTTTTTGGCACCTGATGGCGGCGTAGGTGTGCTCGTCCAGGTCCATGGAGGACTGGTACCGCAGCTCTCAATTCTGCTCTTTATGACAAACAAACCAGGATAAAACATGTCAGATTCTCACCTGATGGCGGCGTAGGTATGCTCGTCCAGGTCCATGGAAGACTGGTACCGCAGCTCCCGGTTGATCTGGCGGCGGCAGTCGTCCAGCGGCCCCATCGCGTCGATTAAACTGAAGGGAAAGTGCTGCGAACACACGAGGAGACATATCAGGGGATTCACTGTGATGATTTCTGCTCCTGATTGATCTGGCGGCGGCAGTCGTCGGCGGCAGTCGCCCAGCGGCCGCACCGCGCCGATCAGGCTGAACGGGAAAGTGCTGCGGAGAGAGAGATAGGGGCATTGCATCGCCGGGCAGGATGGGACCAAGCCCTGTCACCCCCAGGGTGTGAGTCCGGGATTTGAGTGCCGCCGTCGCGGCAGCGTTTGAACAATTGCGCAGCACCGCATGCGCCTCACTAAAGAGTAGATGCTGCAGGGGCGTCATGCGCAGTGAGGCGCAGAAAACACGATACAGGCGCACTCCTTTGGATACACGGTTCTGTGTCGTGCGCGTGTATATCCCACGTCGAATGGCGACTGTGACAAGCAATTGGTGCCTCACCTGCTTGAGGCGCAGCAGTGTGCCATAGTGCTCCCTGCACGGACACAGCACCACCAAAGTCACATTGACGCGAGCTGCAGTGTGCAGCACACTGAGCAGATATTGCAATGGCAGAGTCTCATCCGGTTCGAGAAAGAGTGTCAGCCCGATGCGGCAGCGCAGCCAGGCCGCCTTGGTGTTCCTGGGCGTGTCAGGACGTCACAACAAGAGACGGCAAGTCGCCAGCACTCGACTCGATGCAGCTGAAATCAAGCAGACCCAGGGAACGGTTCACTACTTGAACACTGTGTAGCGGCCGCGGCACTTGGCCTCGTCGATGTCCGTTGTGCGCAGCTCCCGCAAATTGTCCTCAGTGCCCGCGTCCAGCGCACGCCTGCGATGAGTACACCGCTGAAATGTGAACTATGTGAACAAAGTAACAGATGAGCACTGACTATTGACTGTGACACGCGCTCTCGTCGATGTCCGTCGTGCGCAGCTCCCGTCCCGCAGATTATTTTCCGCGTCCGCGTCCCGCGCACGCCTGCAGAACTGACGAGTATGACTTGATGAGTATATTATACTTCTTCGACATTCGGCACTCTTGATCGTGTTGCGCAACTGACGCAGTTTGTCCTTTGCCTGCGTCCAGCACGCACAAGCAAGTACATGGCAATCTCGAATGTGTGGAAAATGTCATGAGAACCCGGGACGCCGCAACATAACATCTGCCTCCACGCCCCAGATGCGCCGCCTCTGCAGCTTTTCGCAGGCTACCACTGGTGCCCGGTTCCCAGAGAGATGTCCGCATCGGACAGATGCATGCAATCTTCCGAAAAACAGGACAACTCAGACAGCCACAGCAGGGCAAGGGTGTGCGTGCGAAGCAGGGAACGTTGTCTGTGACTGTGCAGGTGCGCCCTGTAGCTGGGGGATCATACTTTCAAAGTCACTGAACTCCCTAATCAAGGTCACCGGACTCACGTGTTGTGCAGGGCGGCAAGCTGCGCGCGCGCCATCTGCCGCTTGACACTCTCCTCCTGGTTCACATACAGCACTACCACCTGCACATTGGATTAGGCCTTGTCATTATGGCCTGCTGAGGAAGAGAGTGCCCCCGTGTGCTCTGCCAGTTGACACTATCCTCCCAGTTCTCACACAGTACGACCACCTTCACAGGAAGGATTTTGTGGAGGAGCCTTATCACAACTCCCTGCCCTTGTGAAGCTGCGCCGGACCTCGAATGTTCATGCAACCGGAAACCGAGCTGCACAGCCTTTTGAGAAACTCCGGGGCGGCTGTGTGACGCTGTGGTGCAGGCAGCCGCGGGGAGCGGCGTGGAAAGCGAGGCTCCTGCGTCGAGTCCGCGGTTGCTTCAAAACCCATTCAGTACTGCATCTTCACATTGGAGATTCAATTGATTTGTTCAACGCGCACCTTGAAGGACGGGCGCAGCAAGCGGGGCTCCTCCGGCGAATCTGCATCTGTCACAGCGGATCACAGCGCAGGTGATTGAAGGCTTGATGGAATTTGGCGTACCTTGATGGGGGTGCGCAGGAAGCGGGTGCCCTGCGGCGAGTCTGCGTGGCGCACGACCGCCAAGTCCCAGCAAACTTGTTCGTCCGAAATACGCAAGATGGACGAAAATGCAGTCCGAAGCCTGGCTGGGCGCACCTTGAAGGAGGGGCGCGTGAAGCGGGGCTCCTGCGGCGAGTCAGCGTCGGCCAAAGCATCAGAGTAAGTGTTGATGGGGTTCGGGCTTATTAGGGTCTAGCGCACCTTGAAGGAGGGGCGCGGGAAGCGCGGCTCCTGCGGCGAGTCCGCGTAGCGCAGGTGCAGCTCCAACAGCTTGTCGTGCAGCAGCTTCAGAAAGTCCACCTGTGGGAAAGCAACAAGGCCATGAAAAATTGCAAAACGCATTTGTAGAGCCGATGCATGGCGCAGGTGCAGCTTCAGCAGCGTGTCGTGCAGCATCTTCAGGACGTCTACCTGCAGGGCGGTGTCAGACCACATGAACGTTTCACACAAAGGTTCGGTTCTATATGGGGAGGAGCTGATCCCCGCATTGCGCCACGGCACAGGTTCCGACTCCGATGACACTTTTGCATGGGGCATGCAGAGAATTCTTCCTTGAGACAACTCGGTGCCGGAGTGCGCCGGCTCGAAATGTGAAATTTGCTGGATCTCGAAAGAAACGTGTCGAGTTGCTTTTCACCTGCAGCGCGGTGAGGAGCAAGCCGCCGATGAGGACGCCCAAGCCGTCTGCGTGCGCGCTGCCTTGAGCAATGCAGGAAGCCTTTTTCGCAGACGTTTCTTTTGGGCAGGTCAGACCTGCAGCGCGGTGCGGGGGAAGCCATCGATGAGGAGGCCCGAGCCGTCCGCGTGCGCCGGGTCAAAGATGTTATTCAACAAAGCGTCGCCGACCATAGTGTCCGGCACCAGCTCTCCCCGATCCTTGATCACCTTGATCTCGTCGCTGGAGTCCAGCAGCGATGACCTGCACAGCGAATGTATCGACACCTTGAACAGAGTGATTAGGGCCCCCATGGTGTCTAGCACCGACTTTTCGAGATCTGTCACGGCCTTGATGTCGTCTGGAAGTTCGGCAGAGAGGATCTGCATGTTGTGTCGACTGCAAAACCAACTGTCCGAGCATGACCACCGCAGAACGGCATGGCGCGGAAAATGCCGCGGCTTTCCACAAAGCAGGGCGCGTTGGCGCCGTTGCAGAATTGAACAAACTCAGAGTTTGAGCAACTCCACTCAAGTTTCGGGGTATTCTCACATGGTGATGGCGCGCAAGCTGCCGCGGCTTCATCATGACATGCGTGTTTTGCATTGTCTTGGGTCCAGAAGCTGAGAATCTCAGAGGTTTCGTAGGAGCGCCAAGGGTGTGCCTACGTGGTGACACCGCGCGAGATGTCGCGGCTCTTTCTTCTGTGCTTGCCAGTGGCTCTCCCTCATGACAGTGTGTTGGCGCCCATGCCCAAGAGCTGACTTGCAGAAACAAGGCTTGCAAGAAATACGGGCATCACATAGCGATGGCGCGCGGGATGCCGCGGCTCTCTAGGATGAAGGGTGTGTCGGCGCCCTGTCCTAGTTCAGGAAATCGAGGGTTTAAGAAGGTAACAGGAGCGCTAGGAAATACTCTTACATGGTGATGGCGCGCGAGATGCCGCGGCTCTCCATTATGAAGGGCGTGTTGGCGCCCTTGCCGGCTCCCGGCGCTCCATTCAGCCACACCACCTCATCCGGCGCCTGCAGCGGCTGCGTATGCATAATCGGCATGGTCAGCAGAATCAACGTGAACTCCTTGTGATCCGAAGCACGCTGGGACGGCGTACCCGGCGCTCCGTTCAGCCACGCCCCCTCGTCCAGCCGCCGAGATGGCTGCGAGCACAAGCAGCAGCAGCGACAGGTCAGCACACAGCGTCCGCATGATTTGATTCCACTGTTGCGATATGCGCACCTTGCCCAGCGGCCGGCGACTCCTCTAGTCTGCGCTAGCAGGCATCCAGCGCCATGTAGTAACAAGGCATTCCAGGGTCAGACACTCGGTGTTATCTGAGTTACATGTTCTCAAATGCCGCACCTTGCCCACAGCGGCCAGCGACTCCTCCACTTTGCGCCATCAGGCGCAAGACACCATATGATTGAGGGGCTTTCCAAAGGTCAATGTCATATTTGTATTTCAGTCAAACTCGTGAGAATGTCGCGTACCTTGCCCAGGGCGGCGAGTGACTCCTCCAGTTTGCGCCAGCAGGCATCGAAGACCACCTGCGCCTTGATGCTGACCTTGTCCGCGCCGCCCATGTGGAACGCCCGCGGCGCGGAGTGATCCGCCGACGCCCCCTGCAGGCAGGCACAGCGTTATGTCATGTATCATGCTGCTGTGTATCCTGGATGCCGTAGATGGGGAACGCCCACAGTGCCGAGTGATCCGCCGACGCCCCGGCAGGCAAGAGCATGGCAGCGTTTCAATGTCACCATATGTCCTGGTGTCGCCTGTGCTGAACGCCCACGGCTCCTGAGATTCCGCCGGCGTCCCCTGCAGCCTGATCAGCGTCCTTGCCGCCTGTCTGTGCTAGCCGTCCAGTTTGGCAGTGCAGGCTATAGATACTCATGTCAGTCTCCTGGAGCCTGCCACATTCCCGAGCTCACCTGCTGCGACGTGTTGGCAGACGCAGACGTCCGGTGCTGCAGGTTTGCGCCGGGCTGCTTCGTCGGAGGGCTGCCGCCGTCCCGCGTTGAGGCCCACTGGCCATCGCCGTGCGCCCATGGCCTCGCGGCGACCGCCATCAGGGAGTCGTACCAGTATCCGCGCCGCTGCTGGCCGCCCGCAACGTTCAGCACCTCCTGTGAACACAGAAGAAGAGGCTAAAGTCCGAAGCCTGGAGGTCTGACAGCGAAACCTGTGGTGTGCATGCAGGCTTCATCTCGGGCTGCCGCCCGGCGTTGATCGCATTACAGCGCACGACTCAGTGCAGCAGTCAGATGCTCAGGCATGAGCACCTGTGAAGCAGGCCTCCCCTGTGCAGCGGACAGGCTTGGATATCCTCGCATTGCCGTGGCGCTGCTGCTGAGCCGCACACCGCCCGCAGATCCGGCAGCTGGCGTCGCCTGCACCGCCGCGCCGTTGCTGCCGCGGCACGCGTTACAGGACCCCGGCAGGCACCCCGGCAGGCTGCACGAGCACGGCATCGACAGCGGCAGGGTGGCAACAGCCCATCGCCTCGCGGCGGGGTTTGCCACTAGGCGGAGAGATCGTCCCATTAGCGGGTCACTCGCGCGACCCCGGAACTGCTATATGACTAATCTGCCACCTCTAAGACTCGGTCTCGCGTCAAAGAAACACTCCCCAAGATGTGCACCTCCCGAAACCAGGACAAACTACGTATGCACGCCTATAGGAGGCTCCGTAGGGCACGGCACCCTTCTGCGTTCACTAGGCTGGTGAACAGTGAACGGTGAACGGTGAACGGTTGTAGAAGGAAAATGCTGTATTCAAGATGCGTATCAAGTATATTGCTTCGTGAAAGCACTGCTGAAAGCTAATGCCAAACGAATGCAAGGAGCAGTAGAGTGACTCGCGCTATCGGTAGACTAACTAGCTCGAGAGTACGCCTGTGCGCTCGACAATCAGTAAGCACTGGTTTGTGGATTGTGAAACCACGCAGCCGCATCAACCAGTTCAGGAGCTTTCCTGTGCAACAGGGGCAGATTTCCTTCGACGAGTTGTGCCTTCGAAGGTGGCCGCCCTGGGGCTGAATCAGATGCGCTTGCACAAATGGACCTGCTGGCCGGCTGCTCAGTCTATCTTGTTTTGCCATCAGCAACCTCAAGTGCCACAGCTATTCATGCCAAGCGCACAGACGCATTTTCGCGAGAACTGACAAATTTACCCTACTGCCGGAACAGGGCAACACAGCAGAGGTGCAGCCGCTGAACATCGGTGGATTTGTGCCGGAACCTGTTCCAAACGCCTCCGCTTATCCATCAAGAACACCCAGAAAGCCAGCATGGTGAGTTCGATGGCAAAATAGCCTCGCCGCGCATGTCCGATGTTTTGACTAAAAAAACCAGAAGCTCGACGCACACGTATGCGACCGCTGCTGCCTGTGAGCCTATGAGCCTTTTCATGCGGTTCAGTACACTTTTGCGCACCGTCGCATGCCGTCCCTGGAGCATGCGTGCTGCACTGACCGGTCAAGACGTCGCATCAGGCACAGCAGCGCCGCCGTCGAGCACGGCATGCATGCCGCTCGTGCAGTGTCCCTGCACGCGAAGCATCCAATCAATCTACTTACAGATGGAGATCCGGCTGCTTCCCGATGTCGTGAGCATGGCGCATCTCGGTAGCCTAGTGGCGGTGGCAGTGATTTCGTGGCCATAGAACTGCGCCGAGCGTTAAGTGACCCAGCTAAATGACAGAGCCTTGATTCTAGGTTGCATCAGGTGTTGATAATCCTGCTGGAAGTTACCGGCGGGATCGTCCGCGGCATTTATCTAACCCGGGCAATGCATGATCTCTGAAACCCGCTGACAGATGCCTGTCGTGTTCTCGCGTGCAGCTGGCGCTGCAGAACCCGGACATCATGCCGGATAGACTGATGGCGTGAAGCTGGAAGCAGCGGTCGATACAAGTGAATGCTATCGTCAAGACCTACTCATCGACACCTTTTCTTTGTCGCACTTACAGACGGCGCTGCAGAACTCGGGTATTGTGCCGGACGTCATCGATGGCGTGAAGCTTGAGGAGGCGGTCAATCATGAAGACCTCGCATAGGAATCTTTCTTCTTTGGCACTTCCAGTCGGCGCTGCAAAACTCGGGCATCGTGCCGGATGTCATCGACGGCGTCGAGCTGGAGGAGGCGGTGGCAATGGCCATCAAGTACCCCAAGCACGCGGTCGCCAACGGCAACCTCATCCTCAAGGAGGATGTGAGCGTTGAAAAGTAACGCGCTGTTCGCCTCAAATTCAACAGCACACTATCACACTTTAAGCGCTGCTCAAGCCACGAAGCGTCTCCGCAACAGGGGCTGTTCTGACACCTGCCTGCCCGTGTCTGTTGCACAGTGCTAAGCAGGCCCAGCACACTCTCTTGCTCAACAAGTCCCAGGTCAACCGAGCGTTTCATTCCACCTTGCATCTGCAGGCGCAGGAGGAGCCCAAAATCGAGATCGTGGGCAAGGGTGTCTACACCCTGGTGGGCGCCTGCAGTGAAATCCTGCAGCAGCCGCTGACGCCTCATCTGCCATAGCGGACGTTGCAGCTGCATTTGTGTGCCCTGCCAGTCAGCAGCTCTCTGGTCGCCTGCCACGACGGCATCCGCAACGACTCATCATGGAATGTATGTGCACAACAGATCATGAGCGACCCGGACGCGCCCTCGCCTGATGACCCCAAGTGGGCGGAGTTCCTGCATATGTGCGCGTCGCGGCTCTGCCTTCGAACTGCGCACGAACCTTACCCTGAGCCTGGGCATATTTGTTGAAGGAACAGCCTCGCATGTTGCCTCAGCCATCTGGCTTGATCCTGAGCGACGATCCTCGTGGTGTTTCTTGAGCCATGTGCGATGTGTGCAGGCTGATCATCAACATCCCAGACGGTGACCTGTCAAAGAGCAAGGTGCGATGTGCCATTTGGGGCTTGTACACCATGTTGGCATGATTGCAAGGCGTTTCAGCGTCATGACACCATCAAGGGCGAGAAGCGCTGATCCTGCAGAGGTCGTGGTAGCAGTACCGGTTGTCGCCGTCTGCACAGGTGGTGGTGCCATACATGGGCCCCGCCCCGCCCAAGGGCAAGCACCGTGAGTGGCATTGCATTTGCCCTTTCCTTCTGCCTGGCGTGAAGTATCGTTTCGTCTGGCATTGAGCTCGATACACGACCACCAGGCTCTCTGTGCACCAGGCGGTTAGTGTCCTGCTTTCTACCTTCTACGTTCCTCATGGCGCAATTTGGTCGGTGCGCAGGGTATGTGTTCACGCTGTGGCGCCAGCCGCCCGGAGATCCGAACAAGATCGCCAACGAGGACGCTGTGGAGGTGAGGTTAGGGCCTAGGGATCATCCTCGAAAGCACAGTGATCCTTTGAGACACATGTCATGCTCGATGCCGTCAAGAACCTACCCCCTATCGAAAAACTTGGCGCAGTGCCTATTGTATGCCCTTGATATTTTCGCTGTTAGTTAACAGCACCAACAGTACCAACTTTGAAGTGCACAATCTGCTCAGCAATGTGCGACAGCCTTTTCCTGACCTCGGCATGCACTGCCTGCCTGTCCGTATCCTGTTGGCATCCTGTCAACATGTTCTCACTTCTGGCCGTCTCTGGCGCAGGTGTCAGCGCCGGACGACCGCAAGTGCTTCTCCGGCCGCAAATGTGAACAGACAGAGGTACAATGTACAGATACCCCTTACATCTCCGTGAAGTACCTGCATGTGTGTGGCGCGCAGGCGTCGGCGCCAGAGGACCGCAGGTTCTTCTCCACCCGCAAGTTTGCCGCTGAGCACAAGCTGCGCGGCCCCGTGCGTGTCAACTTTTTCTACTCGGAACCCTGAGCCAGCTGCGCCACAGTCTGGGAACGAAAGCCAGGCGGGATCAACTGGCAGGGGTAAGTCAGGCAGGGCCAGAGTTTTCTGCAGGGTCAGAGGGGGTGGCCTAGGCAGCGCCTTAGCGGCAATGTATCGAGCAGAGCTCAAGGGGCGAGCGGCTGGTGCAAGGGCGCGCTTGTGCGCATGTATAGAATGTTGTTTGTTGCAGCCTTTTATTGACAATGCACTTCGAGTTCGAGACGGATTGGCGATTCGTGCGGAGCATATTGCCGGGCCGCAGGAGACGCCGAGGTGTGAAATGTAAATTCGGACTCGGCTGAAGTGGGTGCCTACCATGAATTGCAGGTTCATTGCAAGTCACAATTCGGTGCAAATAAGAAAACTAAGCCAAGTAGTGGAGAGTCAAAAGGCAATCAACATCTATGTGTGGATCCTGTGGCCAGGACCGTATTGCAAGTGACTTGTTTGCACCCAGCCACCAGGTGTGCTGCGAACGGCGCACTTGTGCGGCCACCCCCCATCAGCATGCGCGCTGCGGAGCGCTGGCCCAACACGCAGCGCCCTCTCCTGTCTCCACCGCCATCACCGCCCATCCCCTCCAGGCCACAGCGGAAGGGGTGAGTGCCAATCCGATTGTCACGCAGCAGCTCAATTCCGCCCAGAAGCTCATTCCCCGCCCGCCAGCGACCGCCAAATTGCCGGCTCAGGGTTGAGGGCCGGCAACGCAGGTTCATTCATCGTCCAACGGCGGCATTGTGGACAGCAGCAGGCTGGGCCCGACGCCGCCCATCAGAGCTTGCCGCCACCATCGCCGGGCTGACTGGCTGCGACACTCTCACACATTCTTAGCTTGCTTTATTCGTCGTCCGGCGGCAGCACGACGGGCAGCAGCAGGCCGAGCTCCACGCCTCCCGTCAGAGCTTTGACGCCAGACACCGCTCCAGTCAGGCTGGCTGAGAGACATTCCCTTGTTTCACTCGTCGTCCGGTGGCGGCGGCACGATGGGCAGCAGCAGGCTGAGCCCGACGCCTCCCGTCAGCACCGACGCCACCACCGCCAGACTGAGTTGCGTGCTGATGCCGACGCCGCTGAATTCCGCCACCATCTTCAGGCCTGCAGACAGTCTTTCAGCCATGATTGTCCACGCAACTGGGGTGCACTGTCCGGCACAATCGAGCCATCTGCAAGCTGCCGCATGCTGATGGCCGCCAGATGTTTTCGCCATCCTCACGCGTGCAAACATGGGCGGATATCAATAACAACGACCTGCACAGTCGTCATGAGCAGACACGCGCGAGCACAGTGTTGGGGGAGCGCCGCTCGTCCATAGCGGTTTTCCCAGCCTTCGAGGTAAAGATGTTGAACAGGGCTCTGAACGTTGAAATGACATGATCACCGACGATAAGCCCAGTGCAATGGCCTTGTTCAGGAACACGGCTTGACCATGATGCCCGATGAAACTTCGAAATCTGTCTGTTTCGAACAAATGTTCAAGTTTTCAGCGACGAATCCGCGGACAAGCGCGACCGCCTGATTGAGGAAGCGCAGCTCGCCCGTGATGCCCGCCACCATTTCACAGGGAGGAATTCGAGGGTGACGCCATGATAGGACAAAGTGCTCACCTACGAAGCCCAGTACCAGAGCAACCGCCTTATTAAGGAAGCGCAGCTCGCCCATGATGCCCGCCACAAAGGAGTACAGCCCCCGCAGGCTCAGGATCGCAAACAGGTTACTGGTGTACACGATGAAGGGGTCCTGTGTCACGCCAAACACCTGCGCAGAACGAACAAAACGTGTCAGTGTGAGCGGTCCAGGTAACATTGATTGAACGAGCCGGTGTACACAATGAAGCGGTGCTGTGTGGCGTCCCGAATCTGTGCCAGGGGAAATGAGTGTTCAAGGAGCGTCGCAGCAGCAGCATGGGCAGTGTGAGAAGTGCCAGGCATGCACGTGACATGCCACGAGGAAGATCCAAACAAGTTTGTTTTCATGGCGCGTTTTCGAGGTAACCCATCTTGCCATTCCATGTGTGAAGGTAGGAAGTCCTACCGCTGGCACCGAGTCGACAGCAAACACCACGTCCGACAGCTCGATGACGGCCAGCGCCAGCAGCAGCGGCGTCGCAATGCGCGCCCCATTCTGCACCGTGAAGAAGTTGCCGCTGTCGTACCCATCCGACACCGGGATGAAACGCCTGTACACAATGAGATTGAATGAAACGTTATAAATACACAATGTCACTGGGATGCTGTTTCATTTGCTGGTTTCAACCTAACATCTATAAGGAGGCTGTCGTTGGTCGTCCTCCTCCTCCTCCCTTGCCCCTAGATATGAAGCAGCATTCCTCGGTGAGATGCAGACACGTGCTTTCACCTGCAGGAGAGTGTCTGTCAAAGCTGCATCTTCGTCCTTCTGTCCACCGTCAACACTATGCCACTTATTGTCACCGTCTTTTGCAGACTGTGAATAGGTTGTCTGTGAGGTCCTTATCTCCGTCCTCGTCCCGAGCCGTCAGATTTATCGTATCATCATTGCATTTTGTTTGCAATGTTTCGATGTGTTCATACCTGCAGGGTTGGTCGATGAAGTTGTCTGTCAAGTCCTCTTCGTCCACCTCGACTGCCGTCAGCAGCTTCTCGGCGGAGAGGATGAGCACGCCGACGAGAAATTTCAGTGTTTGTCAATCATTATAACTGTCGTTATGTTAGGTTTCATATTGATTAGCTGCTTGCCTGCAGGTTTTGACGATGAAGTTGTCTGTCAAATCCTCATCTTCGTCCTCCTCGCCCGCCGTCAGCAGCTTGGCAGCGGAGAAGATGAGCACGCCGGCAAAGACCAGCAGGATCGGCTGGAAGTTCTCGATAAGTTCTGCGCCAACGAGGATCATAATGGCGCGCAGCACCGCCGCCGAGATGAGGCCATAGGACAGCACCTGCACAAGGTTCAGTCAGACATCATTCGGAAGGCGTTCATGTCAGATGGCTCATTGGAGGTAATCGATGAGCTCGGCACCGGCGAGGATCTCTATCGGCCGCCGCACCGCCGCCGCGGTGATGCCTTAGGACAGCACCTGCGACATACCGCACAGCAGTTGTTTGACGATCGATTGTGCACTGCTGACTGCGGCTCGACACAGCCCTGGGCCGCATGGGTGGCACCCTGCGCCGTGGCGCCATCAGCAGTGTGTTCCGGTGCCCGTCTTTGAGCGCGGATGCCGGAGCGACATCGGGAAGCATCAAATATCAGCCCGGCCAGCTCTTCGCGGCGCTTTTACATGGCTCGGGGCCAGTGGCCTGCCAACACACCAACCACAGAGCATCATTATGTTTGTGGCTCGAGACCGACTAGTTCGGGCAGATTACTTTTGCGTTTTTGCGCTCACCTTAGGCTGGTCCTCGGTGGGGACCTTAAGGTAGTTGAAGACCAGGATGAAGACAAAGAGGTTGTCGACGCTGAGGCTCTGCTCCAGCAGGTACCCCGCAAAGTACTCCGCACCCTTCTCCGGTCCCATGATGTACCACACGCAGGCGCCAAAGGCCACCGCGGCGGCGACGAGCCCAAAAACGAGCTCCCCCCGGTCCTCTATGATGCTCTCGCCGCTGGCCACGCTCTCTAGCGCCTCGATCTCTTCCGCCGTGGACATGAGGGCGGGTCGCGGGCGGCTGCCGTTGCTGTGCTGCGAGCGTGGCAGCGGCGCGTCCGGCGCCGCCGGTTTGCCGTCAGGGTCTACCGGCGGAGTGCTACCGGCGGCTGCCGAGTCCGCCTGCCGCTGCGGCGCGGCGGCGCAGGCCAGCCGGCTGCCTGGTTGCTGCCTCGCGGCCCGGGCCTGTCGCAGAGAGCTAGAGTGCGCGCTTTGTCAGGATGACTGGCAAGAGGTCGAAGAGACACAGGGGTTCTGCAGTGGCCGTGTACCCGTCTCAGACAGCATATAGTTACGCTGGATAGATTCAGTCAAGCGGCCTCGCAGTGCGTGCATCCGCACGTCCACTCGCCTGGCTGCAGATTAGGAGTGGACCACTGGTCGTACACGGCCGGCTGCTGCTGCGACTGAGTCCGGAGTTGCAGCATTGCTGCATCTGGTTTTGCGAGGCTGATGGCAGGCTCAGCCTCTGATGGTGCCGCAGCAGCATCGCCGCCGCATTCGTCGCAGACAGGGCAGCCATCTCAGCGCGATACAGCCTTTCAGCGAATCAACCTGCGAGTGCTCCCTCAAGTGAAACGTCCAAGCAGTTTGAGCACACAGATGCTGACATCTCCCTGCCAGCAACAGAAGTGTGGATTCTGAGCAACTTTATCGGGCTGTCATCAATGCCATGGACAGCAGTAAAGCTCACGTGACCTGCCTGGGTGGCTTTATGAGCCTCCCAAGATTGTTGCACGCGCAAATTGTGGTTAGGATCCCCCTTCAGACGTGTCTTGGACTCACGATCGAGGCTGCAGCATCGTGCAGACACCGACGCTGCCGCCCAAACCTTTGGACAATCAGTTGACGCCGCTACCGGCGTTGCCGGTTGCACAATTTTCGAAAAGGGATGTTCAGCGACGTCCCGCCGTCCAAGGTCGCAGAGCTGCTGGTGCAGGAGTGCCTTCAGGGCACAGTGTCCAATGCGCTGGGCCTGCTGCAGACAGTGTCAGCAGAGCCGCCGCTGCTGGAGGCGGCGATCCAGCTCAAGACGCACAGCGGGTGGACCCCGCTGCTAGCGGCGTCACAGAAAGGCATACCGCAGCTGGTAGCTGTCCTGGTACGTCAGCTAAATTTGTTCTGAGACAGCCTTTGCCAAGATGTGCATGTGAGGCCCGAAAACGGCTGCCGCATCGTGCATGAGCGCTGCATTAATAGTGGCGGCGTCTCCGGTGCCAAGGATCAGCTGTGCCTCAGCACCACCGCATGGCGTTGCCACACCCTCGCTTGCTGAATCGCCGACACTAGCGTCCCATGCAGCTTCGCGCGAAGGCAGACGTGCGCACTGGACGCGAGGGCACCGGCAATACTGCCCTGCACTGTGAGCATCTTTCTGTCCCTCGTGCAAGTCCGCTTGCTGTTCGGTTCGCATGTCTGCGACAGTGACCTTGACTTCAAGCAATACCTGCAGAGTTAATGGTCAATCTGCGTGTAATCTACAATTGTGCCATGCGCAGATGCGGCTCTGGGAGGGCACGTGAATGTGCTCCGGCTGCTGCTGGGTGCGCCCCATGCGGACGCCCGCGTTGCCAGCAACACTGGTGAGTGGATATGATGCTCTTGACGCAGCTGAGACCTGAAGGGGCATGCGGTACCGCTGCTGCTGCTGCTGCTGCTGCTGCTGCTGCTGCTGCGGCCGCGGCTTGCACCACTCAGGCTGATAGCTTCCAGTATAAGCCACCTCCACATGATCGTGAGCAACGGGGTTGCTCTCAACGCAGGTGACACGCCGCTGCTGTTTGCGGCGTCCCGTGGGCAGCTGGGCGCAGTGGCACTGCTGGCCAAGGTGCGGCCCTTTTCGTAGTTGATTATATAAGCAAAGTCCATTCTGAAGCATTGTGAAGCTTCGGGTCCCACCCTCGCCTCGCCAGAATTGCTGCAAGACGACGTTTGCTGCCCTGCCCCGCTGCCGGCTTCTTCAGCTGAAACGGCAACGAGCGAGCGGTTGGTGAAGCATTGTAGAATCTGCGGCTCTTGGCCGTTGCGGTGCACAGATGGCCGCCTCGCTTGAACATAAACAAGCATATAAACAAGTATATATAGATATTTAGCTGTTTAAGTCCCCATGCAGGAGGGCGCGGATATGCAGGCGCGCAACGCACATGGCATGTCGCCGCTGTCAGTCGCTGCCGGCGGCGGCCACGCGGACTGCCTGCGCCTGCTGCTGAAGCTCTCGGCCGAGGACACAGCGCAGGCAGGACCCCGCTCAAGCCCCTTCTGGCAGATGACGCTTCTGGCAAATGTAGCTGCTGCTGTTGGTGTTGCGGCGCACGCCCCTCCCTCCCAGCCTGTGCTAACGCTGCATCACCTCCGGCCCTTCGAGACCAAGGGGATGTGGATGCTGCTTATGGCACATGTGACGGCCTGCCATGGATCAAGAGGCCTCAGGCGCGAGGCGAATGAGCTGCCTCATTTGCAGGTGTCAGCGGCAGACAAAAACGGGCACACGCCGCTGCACGGCGCTGCCGAGGCGGGCAGCGCGCCGTGCCTGCAGCTGCTGCTCGAGGTGCGAAAAACGCTTCAAAAACGCTTCAAAAGAGAATCTGCCGTCCTGACAAGCAACTGCCATCGTGACTCAAGGGACAATATGAATAGAACAAACCTGCTTTGTCCTGCAGGCGGGCGCCGACGCGTTTGCCAGAAATGCAAAGCAGCAGACGCCGCTGCACATCGCCAGGCAGCAGGGCAGCCAGGATTGCATCAGGTACGGCAAGTCAAGAGTTGGCGCATCATTCGAGAACACGTGCGATGGTGGCTGCTTCAGGGGAGGATCTGGGTGGCTGCATGCTGGCCCGTCGCGCCTGAGCAAAACCTAAGACATCGCATTTGAAAGGCGATCCTTTGTCAGATATGCACCGGTCTCATATACGCCCGGTCTCATGTGCTGATGCTCATGCGCTTCCAAACGTCTCCACCTGTCGCACAGGCTGCTGGAGGCGGCTCAGCAGCGGAGGGCCTTGAAGGCCAAGCGGCTTGCGGATGGCCTGTCGGCCGGGGTTCTGCCAACAATGGCTGCAGCGCCTCGCAATGGACAGGCTGCTAAGCAGCCGAAGACACAGAAGCGCGCTTCTCGTCGGCAATCGGCCCTGGCGGCAGTAGCGGCGGCACCTTCAGCTTGTAGCTCTTCCGCGGACGTGCCTTCAGCATACATGCCGTCAGCTTCCAGCCCTCTAGCTTCCAGCCCTCCGGCGGCGGCGGCCTCAGCTGCACACGACGCCGGCGGCGCCTCGCCGAGCCCAGCCGTGGACGTGTCGTCTGCCAATGCAGCCGGGGGCGCCGGATCAGCTTGTTCGAGCATTCCCAGTTGCAGCCTCAAGGGCGCGGAGACCGGCGGCGGCGGCGCCGGCAGCGAAGGCGCCGCAGCAGGCGGCGGCGGAGCAGAAGCCAGCGATCGCACAGCCGCCGGTACCCGCAGCGCTGAAGACACGCAGACGCCGCTCCGGGAGCACGCAGCAGCCGATGCCGCGGCGGCTGACGCGGCCGCGGCGGCGCAGCAAACAGCGAAATTTAGCCAGGCGGGCGAGCCGGCGTGGCAGCAGCAGCGGGGACGCAGGCGCGGCCGCCAGGCGGCGGACGCGCCACCGGGCGACCAAAGCAACAGCACACCAGCAGGCAGCGGCGCCGCTGCCGCCGCCGGTCGCACGGCAGCTGCAGGCGGCGGCCGGACGCAGCGGCACGCTGATGGCGGCCATCAGGCCCAGCAGCTGCAGCAGCCATGGCGCCCTGCGCAGCAGCCTACTCCTCGGGCTGGGTCGCAGCCTGCGACCAGCGGGCAAAGCGGCCACGGCCAGGCAGATCCTGGCAGCTGCCGGACGGCGGCTGCCAGGCCCGCAGCGGCGGCGCGCGGCAGCAGCGCCGGCGCCACCAGCCCGAAGCAGCCGCAGCAGCATGTGGCGGCGGCGGCGGCGGCGGCGGCGCAGCTGCAGGCAAGCGCAGCTGGTGCTGCTGCTGCTGCTGCTTTGTCCCTGGCGTCGACAGCACCTGGCGGCGCGGCGGCACCGCTCCTTCGTGGCATGCCTTCCCCGCCCAGGTTTGGAGGGCCACCCGCGTCAGCAGCGCGAGGCGCCGCAGCATTGGACAGCGGCGAGACGAGCTCAGGCGGCGGCGGCTGCGGCAGCACAACGGCGGGTCCGGCGCCGCCCGGAGGCCCGACAAACCTCCAAAGCCCGGAGTTGTCCGTGCCGCTGAGCCGCCCGGCAGCGGCAGAGTGGCCGTCGCTCAACGCAGCGGCCGTGATGTCGTGGCCGGAGGTGCGACACCATCTTGCGTGATGTATGGCATGCGCTTGCGCTGCTGCCGTGCGCCATTGCCAGAGACACTCTCTGGTGCGCCTCCCCCTCATACCACAAGTTTTCGACCTCCGTGTCGCCCTGTCGCCGCAGGAGGCGGAGGCGGCGCTGGCGGCGGCGCATCCAGAGGCTGCAGAATTGGACGTCGGCATCCACCACCTGGCAGTGGGTTGCCTTCCTGTGAACCACTTGTTTCTCTCTTCAAAATGATGTTACTTCGATCGGCTTAGTCGACAGATTGTACTTGTATTCGCCCTGGCCGCCGGCATCTGGTGCGCTCATCTTGCGCACATTCTGAAATGCCATTGGGAGTCCGCAACCATGTGCATGTGCCAGTGCAGCATTCTGAAATGCCATTGGGAGTCTGCAACCATGTGCTTGTGCCAGTGCAGCAACCCATCCTCCATACCGCTGTGCATCGCACAACACTTGCCACGGGAGAGTAGCGGGAAGTTTGAGCTGCCGCCCGGCCACTGGACCGTTGCTTGACCTGTAATCGCCTCCCGATTGCAGGGCGCCGGCCTCAAGCAGCTGAGCATGGCACAGCTGGATGCACTCGAAAGTCTGCACTACGCGGCCCTTGCCACCGTCGCCGAGCGGCGCCTCGAGCTGGTGGGTATAACATGTAACTCCTATAGTTGACCGCACAAACTTGTATTTTGTCAAGGCAGTCACCCTGAGGGACTGCACCACGCGGCACTTGCCGCCATCCCGAGCGGCGCCTCGAAGTGGCGAGCTAATCACACCAAGGCCATGTATCCAGGCTGCATTAAGTTGTTGTCCTGTTGGTACTGGCAGCTGCCCGGTCGCGATCACCTGGAGCCGGCAGTGGCCCCACCCTGTGGCACTGCCATGTTTTTGTGAATGGTTTTTGTGCGATCTGGAGGCGGACTGCTTCGTAGAGTCTGTGCAATGCGCGTGCGGCGCTTTGATCTGGCTGGAAACCTGCAGGTGCGTTAGCAAGAGGCGCAGTGGTATGCCGGGCCGACGCGCTTGCGTGCTAGAACATAACACGTGACAAGTGCTCCAAATAAGATCTCCCTGCCATGTGTGTTTGCAGGTCAGAGAGCAGGAGGCGCAGCGGCACGCCGAGGCGACACGGCTCGCTGGCGAACTGGCGCTGCATTGACACGCGGCTGGAAATTATGTGGAGAGCCTTCTGCTGGTCTGCGCCATCTCTACACCGTGCCACGCCGTTGTGCTGGCCACGGTCGCGTCAGCAGAAGTTCCTGCGGCGCCTCGGTTTGCCCGCTGCATGCGCGGGGATCAGTGTTGGACCTCAGGCTTCGAGGCTTCGAGCTGCGTTTCCGGTTTGTGCCTCGGGCTTTGTGTCCATGCGTAATTCTATCTGCGTGGAGGATTTTTGTGTCGAAGCCACAGGTGGGCAAGCATGACGTACGCCCGATGACGTCCTGACATTTTCGCGTTTCCACCCAATTCGAGCGGTGCATTCCTGTGCAACAAGCCGGCTCTTCTTACAACAGACCATATATAAGGTGAGTGATCCGGCCGAGCGGCTTGCCTCCTGCGCCGCCCTGACCCGCTCAACAGGTCCTCATGCAAGCATCCCACAATCTATCGATCATCTGCAAGCAGCGCAGGGGTGCATGTGCCGATCGTATCAAGTGCTCTAGCGCTATATGAAAACAATAGAGGCTACCTGGACCCCGTGTACGTCGCGATCAGCCGCTGCCGAAGGAAAAAATCGCGGGGCATATTCTACGGGGAACGAACACGTCTGCATAGATTGCGCATGTTCCAGCAGCGCAGATTTGGCACCATCACTCTCAAGCATTGGATCGCTCGCAATAAAATGCACCATTCCGAGCGGTCCTACGGCGACCACACCACGGCGACCACACCTGGCGATCGGAGGCCTGATGAAGTCACGGCCTAGTTCAAGATTGCACGCAATACATGCAATACGGGCACTGTGGATGCAGGGTCTCACAATGGCGAAGGCGGCGGTCGCCCTGCTGCTGGCGGTGCTGGCGGCAAGCGCATGCGCGGCGCGTGCGCAGACGCCCATCACTGGAGAGCTGCTGTCTGAGGCTGGAATCGTTCCAGACGTCATCAGGCGAGTTGGATGTTGTGGTTTATGTATAAACTGCCCTGTGGAGGTTGCAGAACCTTGATCTCACGTGCCTCTAGGAACACGATGGCAGCTTCCATACCTGGGTTGGTCCATACCTGGGTTGCACAGCTGATGATGGGGTGCACAGCCCATGATGACACCATCGGGACACCTCCTCCGTCATAGCTGAGGCGAAAAGTGGATTGCGCTGCAGCGCCGTGACCCTGGACGGGAAGCTAAAATTTGACATTGCGTTCCCGAGCGGCGCCGTCGATGCAGGCAACCTGTTCTCCATCAATGCGGTGAGTCTTATCATGCACGGCTTGACTCGCGGGCCTGCATGAAGCACACACCTCAGCATCGATGGGCCTGGATCCAGAGACACGTAGGACGGCTCCACATGCTGCATGCATGCAGCCCCAGTTGCCGCTGATCGCACATCTTTCAACCGCCTGTTCGAGTGGCACCACGCCCACCTCGAGACGGTGCACATGAGGCACAGCGGCGCGCACGGCAAGAGGCGTGGTGCAGGCTGGCACGAACCGTTGCTATCGTTCTCTGAGCACGTCCTGCGGTGGCTTCCGACCCGGGTCCCTCTCATATGATTTGCAGAGCGCATCCGAGCCTACCGTCAGCATCTCCTGCAAGCCGGGCGCGTGCACGGTGCCGCGACGGACGTACTACACGCTGATCATGGCGGACCCGGACGCGCCGTCTCGCGAGAACCCCATCCGCCGCAACATCTGGCACTGGGGCGTCATCAACGCGCCCAACGGCCGCATCTCCCAGGGTAAGCGCATATGCCCCACGGTGCTGGCAAAATGCGGCGCACATGCTCTCGCCATGCAGTAAACTCTCAGCTGGTGGGATATACTGTTGAAGGACAGAGAAGAGGACATGCATCATCTCTGATCAGGCCTTCTGTCCTCTGGCGGGACAGACGCGCGGCAAACATCAAAGCTGCACTCTGGGGCGGTGCCGATATGACTTTGGACCGCGCGAACTCTTTGGACACCTGGCTATCTGCTGCAGGCACTCCCATCACGACGTATCGCGGTCCTATGCCCCCGACGGGCGTGCACCGTTACACGCTGCTGCTGTTCCGGCAGCACGGCCAGATCTCGGCACCAATGACGCCCGCCGACGGCCGCGCCAACTTCAATGTCACCGCCCTTGCTGGGCAGTACAACTTGGGCCTTCCCGTCGCCGTCAACTGGTTCACCAGCCAGCCCAACGGCGGGCCATGAGCGGCGACGCCGAACAAGAAAGGCGGCGAATCAGCAGTGCCGGCACTGGAAGGGCGGTGACGGAACGCACTACAAATGAAAAAGGCGTGGAACACAAACGGGCTGAAGTCTGGACACAGGAACGTTGCTTGAAAAGCTATTCTTTCCCTGTCCGTGGTACTGACTGGGTGACCAACGTGTCTGATGTAGCCCCGTAACAGTGGACTGGTAGATATGAGGAGGTGTAAGAGACTCGAGTGTACCGCGTATGTGGCATGGCCGCGGCGGCTGGCGGAAGGGGGGAGAGACTCCGCACTATCGCTGGTCGCATCTCAGTTACCCATGTTCAGATTCTTCAAGGATCATCAGATGGGGGAGCAGGGCCAGCTTTCAGCTAAGCTTTATAGATATTTGCAGAGTGAGACCTTTTAAGACCTGAAGACCTGACAATCAGGCGGAAGGAGTGCTTCGACAAACGATACCTAGGGGAAAGAGCTTCAGAAACCTCTAGGACCTACATCGACCAATCATTCTGAGTGTGCTTGCGCGCCTGTCCGAGAGGCCGGCGGTGAAGAATGCCCGAACACACGGCGACAGGACTACCAAACATCGCCAAACAAGATTTTCGAAGCACCTGGCGGGGCCAGGCACTACCGCAAAACTGGCGAGAGTGGTGGAAGAATCACGACGGGACCGGAAGAATGCTGCCGCTGCGCTTGCGCGGCAGAAAGAATCGGTGTTCAGGACTGCGGCAGGTTGGGACGCTCTGCTGTCTAGAGGGTGAAAAAAGCTGCAATGGTACGCGCTGCCGACCTGCAGATCGAATGTGCCAGACGCGTACCTCCTGCACAAGAATCATCTGACCTGCAGTGATGTATGCTGAGGAAAACGAGGTGTTCTGTGCCCCCACGCAGAATGTACGCTGCGATTCTGGCCCGAAGGCACAGCCGACTGGGATCGTGACGCCGCCATCGTCAGGACCTGCTGCGCTTCAGCGGCAGCTGCGCAAAGCCGGCTGCATCAGGCGCCCCGCCGTCGCCGTCGCCACCCGGCGCGGTAGGGTTGTCCTCCAGCGGCGCCTCCCCGCCGGATGGCCGCCGCTGCAGCACGCTGCCGCTCGCGGTGCGCATATCGCCCCCTACGCCGCCGCTGCTCTCGCTCACAGTGCGAAGGTCCCCTCCCATGCCGCCACTGCCACTCGGCCGCTGGAAGCCCCCGAGGCTGCCGCCCCCAAGGCTGCCGCTCAAGCCGCCGCTCAGGCCGGCGCCCAGGCTTCCGTCGAGACAGGAGCCACCGAGGCTGCCGCTGCTGGCGCCGCTGCCGAGGCGGCTCGCTTCCGCGCTGGCGGTGCGCAGCCCGGCGGCGTTGCTGCTGCTGCGGCTGCTCTTGCCGCTGCTGTTCCTGTCCACACCGCCGGAGCTGTTCTTCCGAAGATCCACCAGACGCGGCCGGCCAAAGGCGCCGTTTGGCGACGTTGGCAGGCCCAGCGAGGAACGGGGCGTGAGGTGCGGGGAGGCCATCGAGGCCTCCGAGACGGCGGAGGCACCGGACACTCCGCGCTGCAGCGCAGGCGGCCCGCCGGCGGCCATGCGCGGGTAGCGCGGCGAGGGGCGCTGCGGGGGCCAGGAGGTGCGCGTTTCAGGCAGGCGACGGCAATCCCTCCATGCACCAGATTCAGAGAACAGAGGACGGGCACCAACGTCCAGGCGTCTGGCAGGGCATTTGTAAGCTGCTGCGCAAGCTGCCTGGCTTTCCTTCACGGGGCAGGAGGAGACGTGCACAGCTCCTACTGTCTGAGATTTTGCTGAGCTGCCGGTGCAGGGAGGTCGTCGCATGGTGCCACGTCAGCATGGTGCCACGTCAAAGCTTGCCACACTGGTTTGGAGTCGACATCTCTCAAATGCCTCACCAAGATGGCGGGCGTGGATTGCACTCCAGCGGCTTGCACTCCAGCTTCCTCGCCAGAAATGCTTGCTTTACTTTAATAGTTTCTAGTGTCTGAGATAGAGTCCTCACTCAAATGGCGGGCACGGAGGCGGCCTTGATGCCGGCGTCCTCGCCGTAGTAGTTGATGGAGCCGGCCCGTTTTCAAAAACAAATCAAATTTCTTGATTTAGCAAGACTTTCAGTTGCGCGAGTAGAATCTGTACCAGGATGGCAGGCGCGGAGGCGGCCTTGGTGCCTGCATCTTCGCCGTAGTAATTGGTTGAGCCGGCGCCGATGTCCCAGCTGCCGCCCAGGAGCGCCGCACCGGCGCCGCGGGGGGCAGCCCCGGCGCCGTTGCCGCCGCCGTCGGCCGATGAGCCCGCCGCCGCGCGCAGCGTCGCCGCCCCGCCCAGCCTGAACGAACAAGATGTGTGATTCAGATCATTGAAACTTCACAGACAGGGCCATGGAGGCAGATGAGTGGCCCAAGCCTCCAAGGCCGCCGCCAACGTCATTCGACGAGCCCGCCGCCGCACGCACCGCCGCCGCCCCGCCTGCGGAAACATCTGGGCAGGGAGGTGACGCCGATCAATCAATTGATCATTTGACAGATGCGGCTGTGGCAGCCCGACTGAGATCGGTGTGCAGGCGCCTCCCACCACACCAGCACTGCAGTATTGGGCAGGGTCTTGCAGGCAGGATCAGCCAAGATGCAAGAGTGATGTGTACCCATGCATGTGTGATGATGTGTCGTGAGGCGCTCTCGGCTTTGTGCACCAGCAGCAGTCGCACCTGGGGTCTCAGCCTTCCTCGCCGGTCATGTCGCGGACGAACAGCACAGCGGCAGGGGTTTTTGAGTTGTCAAAGGCCTCCGATCAGGGTGGAGGTCCTCAAATGATGATGGCCGCACCTGGGGTCCAGCCAGCCCTGCTCGCCCGTCATGTCGTTGACGTACAGCAGTGCAGGCGCCACCGGGTGCGCAACCGCGCGCCAGCCGGGGGGCAGGCTGCCGCTGGGCGGCAGGCCTGCTGCCGCGGCGGCGGCGGCGGCGGCCGCCGCAGCAGCCGCCGGCGCCGCCTCGAGGCTGCCGGCACTCATCGTCGCTGTCGAGTCGCAGCCGTTGGGATTGCCATTGGGCAGTCCCGGTGGCAATCCTGGCGGCCGGCACGCCGCCAGCGCTGGCGTGACATGCAGTGCGCCAACGGAGGCCGTGGGGTGGGGCACAGGTGGCAGGGGCGGCGGCCGCTGCGCTGCCTGCAGCGCCGCCATTGCCGCAAAGGGCGCGGCGATCGGCGGCGGCATGCAGCCGGGCCCGGCCGGCGGCGGCGGCGCAAAGGGCACCCTGGGGGCGATGGCGCCAAAGCTCCCGGCGAGGGCCGCCTACGATTTGCATTCGCATTACGTCACGGCGTCTTCAACTCCGTAAAACATGACCAGAATGCAGCCAGCAGCAGCAGCGGCGGCGGCGGCAATCCTGGATGTGTGCACCTGGGCCTCGGGCATGGTGTGCGCACGCTGCAGCTCGTTGCGCGTCGCCAGCCGCACCGATGGCGAGCGGTCCACCGAATCCACGCTCTGTGCCGGCAGCCGCACCTCCTGCATGGACAACAGAAAAAACCGACTTCCGTCATGAAGGGTTCCAATCTCCTCCACATCTGCGCATTGCCAGCCGCACCGGGCGACGATCGGTAAAACCCGAGTCCACGCTTGGTGCCGGCAGCCGCACCTCCTGTGAAAGCGCAGAAAGCATTGCGTTCAAGCAGTCGCCAATCCAGCAGTCATCGTCTTGTCAGGCAGAGGCTGCGCGCAGCTGGACACGACTTCTGGACACGAATGTTCTTACCTGGCTTCCAAGCACTGACTGCACGAGTCAAGCCGGCAGATGACCCTAGGAAGAAGCTCTCGTTTCGGTTGTGTGTTGTTCACGTGCATCTCAGGCATGCTCACCAGGGCCTTGAGCGCGTCCGAGGGGCAGGCAAACTCCACGAACGCGGACCCGGAAAACGCCGCCGACAGCGCCGCGCCATTGCCGCCAGCCTGTTCGCCCACCACCAGGTGCACGCCGCCGGGCTTAATGGCTAGCCGGCCAAAGCGCTGCCGCAGCTGCGGGGGTGGGACACAGGGGCCGAATTGGAAGAGCCTGCATCATGTATCCTCGACCCTGAGCAGCAGGCTTGACGACCAGCCTGCCGAACCGCTGCGCAGTTGCGGGGGTAGCACAGGGGCAGCCAATCAGCATGCCTGCATCAATCATGTGTCCTGACCCCTGAGACCCCTGCCGCGCAATATCAGTCCCAAAACAGGTGCGGGATGTGCGCGGCCGTGGCATGGTAGAGAAGAGCACTTGCTGCGGGGCGCCACGCAGCGCAGCAAGCGATTGCGGTGGTATGCGCAGCTGCCGGCGGGGCCGTGTTCAGGGGTTCGGAGTCCGCTGCGCTCGGGCCCAAAAGCAATGCAGAATGGCGGCGGCGGCGTGTTGGAACGTTCAGGAATGCCCGCCCCACTGACCAACTGCTGGCCATGTGCAGATGTTCTGAGTATAGTTTTTCCATCAGCTCACCTGAGCAGGCACAACGCCGCGCACGCGCACAATGCCCTCGCCGCCGAATCGCAGCGCGAGAGCCTCCCGCATCTCAGCAAGCGTCACCTGAACGAGTTCAGAAGCAGAATCTCGCTGGAAGAGCAAAGTCGTCTGGCTGCCCACAGATCTTCTCCGAGGGCTGCCCAACTCCACCAGTCACTTCCACAGGGCGGTACGCGCTGCCACTGCACGCCACTGCGTCGGCCAAATCCCACGTCCACAACAACCCAGCACAGCACCCGACATCCTGGCCACAGGATTCATCAGTGCAGGCAACCGCTGCAGCTAGTCTCTACAGACCCTCTCTCTGACTCAAAACTAATCTTCAACAGCCCCACCTGCTCCAGCTCCAGGCGCATGCAGTGCTGGATAGCTTCTAGCAGCAGCGGCTGCCCGATTCTCCTTTACACACTGCGTGACCTCACCTCCTTTTATGGTGCGTTCATTCAGCTTCTGCACTCACCTGCTCCAGTCGCACAAAGCGCTTGCTAGCTTCCGGCAGCAGCGGCTGCCGGTCCAGCTGCGCCACCGCTCGCATCGCCTCCTCCGCGCCCTCAAACTCCACAAAAGCCTGCGCAGCAGCAACACACATCGGTTGCACTCCCACAACAGGTCACAGGTCACACAGATGTGGACTGAAAGAAGACGTTGGCTCGACTCTGCACAGGTGCACAACCGAGAGATTGGGTTGTGTTCTGGTACTCGCCTGGCCGGTGCGCGTGGTGGGGCCGTGGTATGCCACTTGCAGGCCGTTGGCATGCAACCGGAAGCCCTGGAAAAAGGTCGCCAGCTCCGCCTGCCCGGCCTCTGGAGGGAAGTTGCGGAGGAGCACCGCCGCCGCCTCTGACCCGCCGTCTGCCGCGGCCGTCTGCAACAGCATTGTTTTGTGGTGCGTTTCAATCGGTGTCTGATTCGAGGGGCAGGGGCGCAAACTTGCAAACCAGCACCGCCACCGCCCGGACCCGTCGTCCGTCGCCGCTGCCTGCCAGGGTTATGTAATATATCTGCACATATGTGGGACAACACCTGGTCTGGAGGCAGAGAGCTCCGGGCAACACGAGCAGAACCAAAACCCACTTGCTGCGCAGCTTCGAACTCCGCGGCAGTCAGCGCCGTCGCCTGCAGATCCGCCATGTCTGTCCCCGTCACGGCGTACACGTGCACGTAGCGCTGACCAAAGCGCTCCGAAAAGATTCCGCAGTCGCGGCCGACAGCACGCATTGCGTTGGCCGCTGTCGTGAAGCGCACATATGCCTGCGGTGTCACGGAAAAGTTTCGGTAAGGAGGGTTGAAAAGCTCCGAAAAAAGGCCGCAGTTGCGGCCGACCGCCCGGATTGCGCCACCCGCCGTCGTGAAGCGCACGTACGCCTGCAAAGCGTAAGGTTTTAGGCATGAAAAAAACCCATTGAAGCAGTCTCGCCCAGGCAGTCCAGCCCAAGCAGTCTTGCCCATTGCAGGCGCGGCCCGCTGTAGCAAAGCGCACATACGCCTGCAGGCAGTCAGCGAGAGGTTTGTGTGTGCAAGGTCCTGGGCAGCGGGCTGCAACGCTGCAATCGCTTGCCCGCCTGTTGTGGCGGCAGACCGTTGTTCACCCAGGCTGTTTGGGGCAACCGGCTGCCTTACACACTGCAAGCCATGTTTGCTTGCGGCGATACCGCCTTCCACTCACCGCGCCGGTCGTGCGGCCATCGGCGTGCCGCTTGAAGAGGATGGGCGACTGCGGCGCGAGCTGCAGGCCGTCAAAGAAGGCCTCGATGTCCGCCGCCGTGACTCGCGCCGGCAGCCCCTTCATGCGCACCCACACCGCAAGGCCGCCGCCGCCGCCGCCGCCACCAGGCGACTGTGACATCTTGCCTGCATGTATGCGCCCTTTGGTCACCCAAAGGTGCAAGTTGGCAGCTGAGGGTGTTGCTGCTGCCTGCTGGGTGCTGTCACCAGGAATTCAGTCTGCCCCTGCGCGAGGGTCCTGACGAGATCACGCGTTGTGTTCCGGCACTAGCCCCTGCAACAGGGGCGGCAGCGGCAACGGCACATGTGTGGCCGCGGCTCAGCGGCGAGCGGCGTCGTGAGCACGCAGCTGCCCGTGTGTTACATGCCGCGGTGAAGAAGTGAGCTGTTCGCCCATCTCCGGGCAGTCGAAGCGACTGTACGGTTGATGCATCAGGCGACGGACTCGAGACATACAATACAAGATTGCGCAATGCATGCCACGGCAGCATCCAAGTGGTATCGAGCAACGTTCCTGGCTCGCAAGAGTAGAGACGCAGCTGCCATCGTACACACCATGACTGTGGGTTGTGTGAGCAAGCTCGCTTTTCGGAGGTGCGCGTCACACAAATTTCAGCGGGACACTGCTGCCTTGCGCATCATGCATGACGCAGAGATTATGCGCGTGCAGCAGAACGTCGGGAGTGCTCAATGAGATCACGGCGCCGCAGGGGCTCGCCTGTCGCGCCCCGTCACGAAAGCCCAGGTCGTGCGGTGCAGCCGCTTTCGGCTGGCGGGTGGTCGCTACCGATCTCCTCGCGCGGCTGAGGGCCTCGCAGGATGAGCAAGACACATTCCTGCGTCCGCAGTATGAGTTGCGGAGGCCCTGCAGCTGGAAAAGTGCAGGCGGGGCGGCGGGGCTGGGAGGCAGCTGCCGTTGCCGGGGCGCGAGAAGGCAAAGAGGGGCCGCGCTCTAGGCACACTGACATAAGCGAGGCCGGTGAGGCAAGTCAGATGGCAGGAAACGGCGAAATGAGCACGCTTGAGCAGATTTTTTGATGTTACAAATGGATCCCGAAACGCGGGAAACAGGGTCAAATCTTTTTCATCCGCTTTCTATGACGGATCCTTTCCATTGTTAATCAATCACTTCCCAATCTGGCCGATCACGAAAGCGCGCCGCACGTGCGACGCAGCAGGAGACCGTCGGTGACGTTTGCGGGGCAGTGGCGCACGCAACAGCGACGAGGAACACGGAGCAGCCGACGTCATGCTGCCAATAAGTCCGCAGTACGGTGCACATGCATCCTACGTGGCGGAGGCTGCGAGAGTGAGACGCAGCAGCTGGGCGGGGAGCGTTCGAGAGAATGGCACTGCCTCGAAAAAAGTTGGCCGCTTAAGCCCGTGGCTTACAAATTGGCTCTCCTACCGACCGATGCGGGGCACTTGCTAATGCGCAGGCACTGACACCTTGGACGCTGCCCCATCTTCCCCCCGACTCAAAACATGCGCCCAGCTCCCGAAAAAAAAAATTCTCTACGTCCGCCGCTGAGCACAGTCGCCGGCCAGCGGCGCGATCCGGGAAATCCGAGTCTCTGCGCGCAGTGCCGCCGGCCTGCCGCGGCCTCCGCAGCCGCCTCAGCAGCAAAGTCTTCAGGCGGTGAGGAAGTGCAGCTCGTACTTCTCTACCAGCTGCTCCATTGCCTTCGGGTCCTCCCGGTCCGCCTGCGGCAGTAGCAAAGCGGGGATGAGCCCCATTGATGCACCTGATGGCTGGCTGCATCTGGCACCTGGCATCCAGAGAATCTCCCAATGGGCAGGAATGCTGCGGGGCAGGCAGTGGCTGCTGAGCTGTGCCGCCGCCTGTGGACGCCTGTGCCTCTGCCCTGGCACGTCACGCCGCAGCTGCAAACTGCAAAGCAGGCTGACGCGCTGGCGCAAAGCTTCCCGGGGCTCAAGTCGACGCAATCCACATCGAAATGGCTGGTGTGAACCCGTGAGAGTGTGCCGCCATTTCTGTCCATGACTGTACGCTGGGCTCACCGAGAAGAGGAAGGCGGGCAGCTGCAGGCCGGTGGCGGCCCACACCGCCTTGGCCGCCTCTGCGTCCTTGGCCTCCTTGAGCCGCTGCAGCGCCGACGCGATGACGGGCGCAGCAGCGCCGCTGTCTAGCAGCCCCGCGTCCTCGCCCCCTGCAAAGATTGGGCTGATTAACTTCAAGATATGTTCAACATGTGACGACGGCGCCGCGCTGCCGCTGTCCAGCAGCCCCGGTTCCTCACCATCTACAGACGTTGCAGGGTTATGATGTGTTAAACCTATATTCACTCGCAAGATCTTTGCAAGATCTGAGTCGGGCGCCGCGCTGCCGCTGTCCAGCAGCCCCGGGTCCTCGCCCTCTGCAGGCTCTGAAGAATATCAGGTTGTGTTGATGTGAATTTTTTTTACGAGATCCAACAATGGCGGGCGCGCTGCCGATGTCCAGCAGCCCCGGTCCTCAGCCTCTGCACGGATTGTGGGTCTGTACCTTCCAACCTCAGTTCCAAGACAAAGCAACTGACGTCTGACAGCAAGTACGGCTACGAGAAGGGGCTCGGGTTACGAAAGCAGCCCGTAAGGACCACGCACCTTCCTCCGCAGGCTCGCCGGCCTGCAGCATGTGCTGCGCCATGGCCTTGAGGTCCACTGCGCCAACTGCTGTCAGGTCACCGATCAGGCCGCCCACCTGCACAGCATGGCGTGATTCCATGAGCGCACAGCATGGGACGTCTCCTGGCTTGGCTTCGAGTCGGTTTGTGGCAGGAACATGGTGTAGGGTCGTCCACAAGCTGGAGCCACCCTCCAGTGACTTGCATCCAGGTCATACACGCACCAGCTGAGGTGCCTTGGGTGCGTCGATGACGGTGTCTGCCAGGCCGTCGAGCACGCGCCGCAGGCCGGCCTCCAGCGCCTCCCGTGGCAGCAGCGACGGCGTCTCCGCTGCAGACAGACAGGAAACCAAACTATCAGAATCCGAGCGTGGGAGCAGGTCCGTTGCCTCGAGTGTCAGCAAGTCCCGCAGGCCGGCCTCCGACGCCCTACGCGGCAGCAGCGATGGCGTCTCCGCTGCAGGGAATGCGGTGTGAATAACGATCAGAAATTGCAGTTGGTCAGAAAGTGACGTCTCGACATGTGAGAGGCAGCCATCATCGATCAGCATCGTCTGTCGTCTGGGGAGAGCATAGTGCACGGCAATGGCCTTGTAGCCCAGGTTCGAGCGGCACCGTCCGAGGTGCAGGCATCATCAGCGCCCAGGGAAGCTGCCTGGCCCTCCCAGACACCCGAGCACAGCAAGCCTGGTTCCATTTGGTGTTAGTTTGTGCATTACCTGAGTGCAGCGCGATGAAGAGCTGGGAGACCTTGGCCCAATCGGTGCCGCGCGCGTCAAGCGCCTCGGAAAACAGCCGCTCGACAATGGGCGCCAGGTCCGGCTTGAGCGCCAGCACCTCCTGCAATATGACAAGGGAGAGTTGAGGTTGCAAGTGGGGAGCAAAACTGTTCAAGAAGAAGCCGCTTCGTGATGGACGTCAGGTCTGGCTTGTGCGCCAGAACATCCTGCAGGACAACGTACAGCCCGAAATGTTTGAAAATTCCAGCAGTTTTTGGTTTGTGTGAGTGCCTCAACAAACAGCCACTCCACGATGCGGGCGCCAGGCATCCTTCATGACAGACAGGGCGGCAGCATTCCGAGGCAAGCTCGTAAGCTCGTGCAGCAATCGCCAGGCAGCAACACAGAAGGTACTCCCACTCAGCTTGATGGACTCGCGGGCCTCCGTGGCCCTGCCTAGGATGCCGCTTGCACCGCCAACTTGCAGGGCTTCAGGGATACATAAAAATGCAAGGGGTCTCAGGTGCGCGCGCACCTTGAAGGACTCGACAGTCTCATTGTCGTTGCTCATCGCCTGGTACTCCGCCACGACAGACTTGCAGCGGTCGCCCGCGGCCGCCTGCTGCTCGGGGCTCGCGCCGCCGGCAGATGCACCGGAAGCGCCCGGCGGCATCGGCGGCCGCCCGGTCCCCGCCATAGGCAGCAGCGCTGCCGCATCAACACCGCTGGCGGTCCGCGGCTTGAGGTCCAGCGGCTTGCGCTGCCTGCAGTTGGGCATGAGGAGCCAGCACCTCGTAAGCAAATCTCAGGCACTTGCACGGTTGTGCGCATGGGCGGCGGGGCGTCCCGCTGCGGAATGGAGGCGACACGGTCGGGTAACGGGCAACGCATCCAAGGTGCGATGTATGGTTTAGAGCGTCCGGAGCTTTGGGCACGCAGTTCATACCTGGGCGGTGAGGCGTCCCGCTGCGGGATAGAGCCCATGTGGCTGGGCGGCGGCGGCGCGCCGGCGCCGCCAGGCCGTAGGCCGCGCGCCGGCCCCAGGAACTCCTGCACAGCGATGCAGGAGGCGCTCGAATGCTGAAATTACCAAATAGCCTTCTTGGCGTTCGCTTTGGAGCATGCCGGCCCCAGGAACTCTTGCCCCTTGTCAATTTTGTCTTCGCCAGAGTCTGGAACCAATGGATGGTGTGCTACCACAAACCTTCTGGACCTGCAAGTCGCTGTCTGTGATGCAGAGCAGTTCATCGTATCCGAGTACGCAGAGAGTCACTGCAGAGGGTGCCTGCAGTGCTGGGGTTACCTAAAAACCACCTCATGGTCAGGGTTGCACAAACCTGGCTGGGCGTGCGCGCCATGGCGCGGATGGGCGCGTCCACGCGGTCCATGCCGCGCATGGGGCCCACCTCCGTGCGCCTGCAACGATAATCGAAACCGTCGAAATGCCGATTGCTAGCATATTCGGATTTGGAAAAGAGTGTGCATGTCGTAGCGCAGATGGGCGCGTCTCCGCAGCAGATGCTGCAGGGTCAATGCCTCCGTGCTTCTGCGGGGCCACATGGCGGCTGAAGCGAAGAGCTGAAAGCCTGTATCAAGTCGATCATCGGCAGTGCTGGCTGGTCGAAACCAGGCCATGTAGACATAGGAGCGCTGCAGCCAAGGAAGTCAATCACGCTGGGCAGCTGCCATTGACTTCGTTCAGCTGTGCCCTCGCATGTCACATGCTTTCGGGTCTCTGGTGAAAATGACAAGCGCCTGCAGTGTGCTGTCGCTCGTCCTGGCAAGGCGTGTGAAGGTAGCGCGCTAGTCAAGCTAGCCCCAGTTCCCTGGCAAAGGCAGCGCGGTGGAGACTTCGAAAGCATACTCACATGCCGATCTGACCGCGCGGTGGGCCACCGCAGTCGGGCGTGCCCCAGCTGCCGCTTCAGCATAACAATATTTCGAAACAATAATCTGATATGATAAGTAGCGAACATTGAGTCACACTCAGGTGCCGATCTGGCCGCGTGCGGCGGGCCGCCGTAGTCGGACATGTCCCGACAGCAGCTTCAAATTAGTAAGCTTTTTCTTTTGCAGATGCAGCAGGTTCAAATGGACACTCACGTGCCGATCTGGCCGCGCGGCGGGCCGCCGTAGTCGGACATGTCCCGCCGGCCGCCGCCGCCGCGGTCAGGCGGCGGGCCACGGCCGCGCGGGCCGCCTGAGTTGCGCGCGTTCTGCTGCCGCAGCTGCTCCGCAGCTTCCGCGTGCACCTCCGCGATCTTTTTCGGGCCATCCGCCTTGCGCCGCTCCGTCCAGTTGTTGTACCGCAGCTCCCGCAGGTCCTGCACATATTTTGGCAAGAGGTTTTGGAGAGGGTTTCACGAGCATTCACGTGTCAGCAAGTGTAACATGTCTAATTCGTTGCGGCCCTGCAGCGCTGCTGGCTTCTTTGCTCAGAGCGTCTCGCGAAAGCCATGTGCAAATGCCCGAGCACACGCCGAGCGCATGAATTACGCCAACCCGAGACACACGCCATGCGGGCATCACGCATCCACATCAGCCATGCGCACAGCGGGTGTCGCCACCGGGTCTATCGCATTGCGACCTCTGCCCTCTGCCCAACGGAGCACTGCAAGTCGTGTGCAGCGGCCAAGCAGCACCTACAGCGAGAGTCCTACGTTTCTACCGCGCCAGTGTGGTTTGAAAAGTTTGGAACAACAACAACAAGAAGAATTTTCTTTCGAATGTCTTTTGTAGGATACGGGATATGTCGCACCTGCAGCGCGAAGCGGATGCGCGACTCCAGCTTCTCGGACTGCGCGAGCACGGCAATGCGCTTGAAGTACACATCCATGCGGCCCTTCGCCTGCGGATTCTGCATTTGGGCAGGGACAAAAGTTCAGAAGTGGCCAGTTGATAGCAGCGCTGGTCGCTTGATTGTAGCACTGGCTACCAGGTTCATGCGCTGAGACAATGAGCAGGCAGACTGCTGACGCAGTGGACTCGAGGTGGCGCAGATCCCAGCTGCAGCAGTGCTGTACACATGCAGCCCGGAAGAGACTGACTTCTCCCAACAGGATTGTGACATCTCCCACCAAGGCGCAGCTGCCCAGCAGGACAAGAGAGGTAGGTGCCAGGACACCGTGCTGAGAGTCCTCAAGCGTTTGCCGTTGGTGCGCAGCAGCAGAAGGCGGGCTTGAGAGAAAGCATCAGGATTTTTAAGGCGCACCTGGGAGTCCTCCAGCGTCTTGCCGATGGTGCGCAGCAGCTTGCACAGGCACTCCACGTCCTCCTGCCGAGGGTTGTCGATCTGCGCGCACACAGTCGGTTTCGACGCGGGGGTGTCGTCAACACTCGGGGCAGTGGAGCAGCCAGCTGCGTCGAGCCTTGGTACGCCGCAAGCAACAGGACGTAATGCTGCCCCCCAGCATGAAGCGCGCAGACAAGCAGGCAGGGGCAGCCACTGCAAGCCTGTAGCTTGACGATGCACTCGTGCGTGATGCGCTCCGTAAGCATCTTCTGATGTACAGCTGCCCGATAAGCTTCATCTTTCACGCCAGCAAACGCAGCTGGATACCGTATTCTTGACCGGTCTTTGAAGCTTCTCACCCCGCCGAACAGCTTGACGATGCACTCGTGCATGATGCGCTCCGTGAGCATCCCCTTGTTGTACAGCTGACCGATGAACTGGATGTTGCCCAGCATGCGCTGCCGGGCCTTGTACTCTGACGCCGCCTTCCGGGCCTCCTCCATCTTCTGCCGCCGCTTCGCCTCCGCCTTCGTCTCCGGCTTCTTCTCTTCCTCCGCGAGCTGCATAAGGTGCATGGTTTCAAGTTTTGAGTTTTAAAAATGCAAGGGGTTGGGGACTGTACTCCGACGCCGCCTTGCGGGCCGCCTCCGCCTTCTCCCGCCGCCACTTTGCCTCTGTTCGATTTTGTTGTCGCCTCCGCAAACTGTGCGGCATGAGACTTTCAAGAGTCGCAACTCTTGCTGTGGCAAACATGCCTGCTGCCATTGTGCAAGCTGCAAAGCTTCGCCTCAGCCTCTCGAGAGTTGCCATTATCTGGGTGCCACGACATGTTGAGATGTCGAGCCTCACCTCGCCCTCCTCCTTGTCTTCGGCCGGCGAGGGCTTCTCGGCCTCGGTCTCCGGCGTTGACTCCTTGGCCTCCGCCGATTCCTCCTCATCCTCCTCCTCCTCCTCCTGTTTGGAAACCGGCTAGGCCATTGTCAGCGCTGCCTTCCTGAGAGTTTGATATGAGACTCTGTGATTTGGCATCGATGCCTCCGCCATGGTGGCCTCCGCCGCCTCCTCCTCATCCTCCTCCCTCACCACCTGCAAGTTGGCCAGACAAATGCTGACCTAAGGTCAAAACAGGCTCGGACAAATTGATGGATGTGTTGTTTCCAAAGTAACGTCCTCTTGTTCCAGAACGTCAGCGTGCAAGGCGCAGCCGGCATGAAGGGTCCAGGGGCAGGGACCGGCAGCACAGCCTGTGATGCGCAGGTTGACAGGTGTGCCCCACCCAGCCGAAAATTTTAGTTGCAAAAGCAGGCAGCTTGCAGAACAAGCACTTCTTGTACGTGGAAGTGGCCGCACCTCGCCGGCGGCGACCTTGGCGGCGGCGGCCTTCTCGCGTGCGTCGACGGCCGCCATGGCCTGGTCTCCCGCCTCGAACTCTTCCTGGCACTTGTTCAGCAGCACCCTGCAGCAGGACGAACAGTTATTTTGAAACACAAGCCTCGAACATCTGCTGGCACTCGTTCAGCAGCACCCTGTGGCGCGACACAGGCGTGACCAAAATTCGGAAACGGATTCCAGCAAAGCGCCCTGAAACATGTGGGGACTGTTGACAAGTCACTGCTGGTGGTGCACGAGGAATTGAGCGAAGTTTCCTGTATGATTCTCTGAGTTCTCGTCGCAGACATAGAATTATGACAGATAGGCTCGCACCGGCGGGAGGTGATGGTGAGCTTCTTGGGCGGCTGGCCCTCCTCCGGCGCCGGCGCGTCGGGGTCGTCGAAGGACGGCAGCTTGGCCGACAATCGCACGCACAGCTCCGCGTACAGCTCCGTGAAGGTGACCTCCGTTAGCGCCTTGTCAAAGATCTGTGGGAGATGTGGTGAATTATTTTAGCAGAATGAGATGCAGCCTTACGTACAGCGCCGCGCACAGCTCCAAGGAGGTGACCTCTGTCAGCGCCTTGTCGAAGATCTGTGCATTGAAACATCGGTTGAGTGTGATAGTGCATTTGGAAACAAAGCCCTGTCGCAGCTCCGCGCAAAGGACTGCAGAATACGCATGCGTTGAGCATGCACGAATGTCGACTGTTCAGGTTCCTGCAAATTGCAGATGTGTCCAGCGCCCTGTGTTTGCGAGAGAGCGCGGACCTCAACTACGCGACGCCTGAGTCTCGACCCTGGCGGCGCGTGCGCAAATGACTGCGCTGCCCCACAGAGACCAAACAAGCTGGAATGCTGCAGGGCAGGTGGCTAGAGGAAAGTGGTGACGTGCCCGGTCGGTGGGGCCATGCACAGGTTTGGGGCGGCGATGTACAGGAGCTCGGCCATGACGCATGGCTTCAGTTTTGCTTTCGACACAGAGGAAACGCCATTCTCACCCGGTCGATGAGGCCGCGCAGAGTTTTGGGGGCGGTGACGCCCACGTCGAAGAGCTTGGCCAGGATGCGCTCAAAGTTGTCAGGCGTCAGCTTGTTCAGCTGCGCGTTGAACGCCTTCTGTTTCCTCTCCTCCTCCGGGTCCTCTGTCAGCGTCATGCCGATCTGTGAGAGGAAGAAGATTTTGTCACATTAGGTGTACATGAAGAATGTGCGGGTTGCGCGTTGGAATGCCTTCTGCTTCCTCTCCTCCTCCAGATCCTCCGTCAGCGTCATGCCAATCTGGGGGAAAGAGATTGATTTGCTACTGTCAAATGTGACCTAGATGTTGAGCGCTGCGCATTGAACGCCTGCTGCTCTGCTCCTCCTCCAAATCCTCCGTCAGCGTCATGCTGACCTGCATATGCAGAATAATGATTGTTTGAAGATGACTTTCGTTGCAAACAAAAGCATCATGAAGCTGCGCGTTTAACATTCTTCTGATTCTTCTCCTCCAGTTGCGCCGTCAGCGTCATGGAGCTCTGCAGAGGAGGAACAAGGCGTTTGAATACGCGCTGAACATGAGCTGAAGACGACACATATACGTTGAATGCCTTCTGCTGCTTTCCTCAGCCGATCCTCTGCCAGGATCACGCCGATCTGCAGGCAGATACTGTCAACCTCAGTATCACTTGTCAGATCTTGTCACCAGAGATACGCAAGACAGGAAACGGCAGGTCGCGATTTGCTGTTCTACTTGTCAAAGGTACCGGTGACGTAGAGTAGGTGGGAGGTGCTGAAACTCAGGCTGCCCTCACCTTGTAGCTCCTCTCCGTCTTGTGGAGCTGGATCTGGGACAGACTCGGCGCCGCCGGCGCCGCCATCGTGCCGCGCGCCCACACGTCTGCCTGCACGCCGCCGGGACGCATGCTGCCCTGGCGGCCCATGCCCGGCGGCCCTGGCGGCCCTCCGCGCTGCGGACCCCCTGCAGCGCGATTGCCAGCGTACGCATCAGTTTCGTGTGTCAGCTCAAGGCATGGGTAGCTGTGTCTGAGAGACAGGACATGCGCGCACTGCGGGAAGCTGTCGCAGTGTGAGCGCTGGCATGCGCTGGCATCACCGTCCTGCCAGCGGGCAGGCGGCACAGGGCAAGTGACACTACCTAGGTGTGGTTGCACACCCAGTGATGATTGCACCAGGGGCCAGCAGGTGTGCCCGTTAAAGAAGGCAGGCAGCTCAAACGTCTCATTCAAAAGGTTACACATTCCATTCAAAGTGGCGCACCAAAGCCGCCGCCGGGGGCGCCCTGCATGTTGGGCATTGGCGCGTGGCTCCACTTGGGCCCAGCGCCCTCTGGCAGCATCTGTGAGCCGCGCCGCCTGTCGTCGCCAGGGCCGCCCGGCGGGCCTGCGGATCAGGATGGTTTGATCCATGATCGAAAAGCTTGCTCCGGGGGCACGGGCCATCGATTGCCTCTGGCTGTTGCCGGCTCCAGCTACCAGGCACTGTCGTGCAGGAGCATCGCTGGACGTGCGCAGCCTCAACCCGCAGGTCAAACCGCAGCAGTGGCGGGCTTGTGCAGACAAAAATGGGCAGGAGGACGCCCACTTTGAAGCTGGTGGATAATCGCCAGCATCGCCAAAAGCACCCGGTCGAATGCTCTGGTTCCGCATCATGCAATGCGCACCGGGGCGGCCCATCATGCCAGGCGGGCCCGTGCCGCCGCGCTGTCCAAAATCCGCCGGCATGCTGCCGCGGCGGTCGCCAGGCCCAAAGCCGCCGCGCGGGCCGGGAGGCCCCGCGCCCATTGCAGCCTGCATTCCAGACGACACCATATTGAAGTCAAGCTACATCGTTGCATCAGGGTTGCGAGAATGGGGACTTGTGCACGCCCGGCCTCAGGCTAATAGGAAACATTTTGTTCGCACCGGGGCGGCAGCCCCTCAACAATCGCTTTTGGTGGTCTTCATGGGCCGTGTGCGGCAGGAAAGAGACATGACAAAAGTTCGCAGGTTTGGGATGCCGGAAGCTGGTGGGCGTTTGGGCTATGGTGCTGCAATGTAGTCGCCTGGCCTCAGGCTAATAGGAAACATTTGGTTCGCACCGGGGCGGCAGCCCCTCGATAATCGCTTTTGGTGGTCTTCATGGGCCAGCTGATAAAACAAAGTGCCGCACAGACTCATGTGTGCAGCAGAACAAGGGCATGCGTGCCGCACAGACTCATGTGTGCAGCAGAACAAGGGCATGCGGGAAGCTGATGGCTGTTGCCCGGCAGCAGAGGAAGGAATGAATGCGTGGTGCAGTGATCTAAGCGCCTGGCCTCAGGCTAATAGGAAACATGTTGTTCGCACCGGGGCGGCAGCCCCTCGACAATCGCTTTTGTTGGTCTTCATTGGCCAGAGACAGGATGCATGCATGCTGTGCTGTGCACTCAGGCTGGCTGCCCAAACGTCTGCATCCTTGCTCTTCTTCACGCTGTGCCTGCTTGCTGGCACTGGCGATCCTGTGGACGCCAGCTGAGATGCATGCAGCAGGTCCTCGCACTTTGTGATCGCCATGTCTGGTGTTGGCGGGCGGGAGGCGGCACCCCCTCAGCATCTGAAATGAATAAGGTTTTCAAGTGATGCTTTGGGCGCGGGGAAGGAAGGTGCACCAAGGGCGGCCAATGTGGTATCCCTGATTGCATGACAGAAGAGTAGAAAGGCGTAGAGAAACCTGAGAGCGCACGTCGCCGCCGGGCGGGAATCGGAAGTCGGTGTGGAACTCCAGTCCCGTCGGCTCTGCGGTGTGCTGCGACTGCTGGCTGAGCAGCCAGTCCCGCGTGTACCTGCGAATAGTCACGCACCACGTGTTCAGGCAGGACAGAGCGCGCAAGAATGGCCTGGCAGCTCATGGCCACACCGCGCCCTTTGAAGCAGCTGCCATCGCCGCAGCTGTGCTCACATGCAGCAGCAGCGTCAGGCGCAGCAAGTTGAGCACTTGCCGTACATCTGGAAATATGGCAACTGCACTTGCCGCATCTTGCCATTGGGCAGCAGGCGCTGCCGTGGGCCTGCTCGACGCCAACTGCGCATGTTGGTGTTGTAAGACTGAATAGTTTGCAGCACTCACCGCATCTTGCCGTCAGGCAAGGCGCCGGCATCGGCGTCTGCGTCGCGGCCCGCCAGCTTGGCTGTGGCGCTGCGCAGCGCTGCCAGCGGCGCTGCGTCCACGGCGTCCTCCCAGTCCTCAACGGCTGTAGACGTCTCCCGGCTCAGCCCCAGCTGCAGCAGAGCAGAGATGGCGATAGTTCAGGGAGACGTGCTAGGTTTGTCAGGGAACCGTCCATTGAAGGGGCTGCGCCAGCGCTGCGGAAGTGCCCAATTCAGTGCAAAAGGGATTCGAACTGCTGGCGATGCTCTGCCTTCGAAGAAACTGTTTACACAATGCGTCCAAGAAGCGAGTCCTCACGATGGGGTGGCTGGCAACGGACGGCCGGGAGGTGAGGGCGGGCGGCTTCTCGCCGGAAGCCGCCGGCGCCGGCGCCGCTTCCGCCGCTTCCTCCTTCTCCTTGGGCGCCGTGTACGCGTCCATCACGTCGCCGGTGCCCTGCACAGACAAGCGTCAATTGTAGGTTGAGACTCGAATTCAGGCTTTAGAGACAGGTGAGACACAATACACGACATGGAATGTCAGTTTTCAGCAAGCTCTCTGCTGTGCAGCAAGCGCACAGGCTGGCCGGTGGCTGCACAAGCAGGCAGCAGGCCTGCTGCATGCGTGCCATCGAATCGCCCGGCTGCAGGCAGCACAGCAGGCGGCAGCACAGCAGGCGGCAGCACCGCAGGCGGCAGCAATGCTCCTATGCTTCAACCGCAACCTCCGCTTCGCGAAGCAATGGCAACACACCACAAACAAGTTGTGTGCCAGGTTGCGGTTTTTGTTGGAACAGTGCACACCTTTTCCTCGGCCCGCGCCATGACGGCCTTGCGCTTGGCCTTGGCGCTGAGGGCGGGCGCTGCCGCGTCTGCCTCCTTTGAACGAGCAGCAATACAGAGCCTCAGCCCTCGATTAGCACATTGCGTCAACATTGGCTTGACCAGCTGGGGTGCCTCATCCATGCCAGGGCGCTCAGCTACTGCAATCACGCAGCAGCTGATGAGCACGGACAAGCCTTTGGCTTTCAGTGTGTAGAGCCGACGCTGCGTGGTTGCAGCGCTGTACTCACAGACTGGCATGCAAGTGCCGCGCTGAAGCCAGCAATTACCGGCTCGTGACATCATGCTGCAAGACAACAATCATGGATTTGACCATGCATGCATTCACCTTGCCAATGAGCGCTTTGTCGGTGGCGTCCGCACGCTCCGCCTCCAGCGTCAGGTGCTGATCTTCACCTTCTGGCTTGCGTCACAGTAGGTGTAATGATTGCACCGCGATGGTGTTTGCATTCGATAAGATTACCTTGCTGGGGTGCGGCCCGCCGGTGGCGTCCGCAAGCTCCGCCTCCAGAGACGGGTCCGCCTTTGCGCCCTCGGCGGCGGTTTCAGCGAGCCGCGCCTCGTCTGCCTTCTCGGCCTCTGCAGCAGCGTCCTTGGCTGCGGTCTCGGAAGCGGCCTTCTCGGCCGCCGCCGTCGCATCCTTGGCTGCGGACTCGGAAGCAGCCTTCTCAGCCGCGGCAGCCTTGTCGGCCGCGGCAGCCTTGTCGGCCGCGGCCGCCTTGTCGGCGGCCGCAACCTCGGAGGCGGCCTTGTCCGCCGCGGCGGTGTCCGCCGCCGCCCGCGCCACCGCCGCCTTCTCCGCGGCAGCCTTGTCAGCAGCGGCCTTTTCGGCTGCGGCCTTGTCTGCGGCTGCCTGTTGAGTACGAGGAGTTCGTTTGTCATCCAACCAGGCCGTTCAACAATCACTGCAGAAGGGCAACCACTTGCCCCAGCCCCGACCTTGCCTACCCTAATCCCACGCCCACCCACACATGCCATCAGATAGGGCAGTATAGACTTCAGTTGATGGACCTTTCTCGACTTGCTGCCCGCAGAGGGTGCAGTGATACATCGGAATGTATCGTCGCATGTCTGGCGGCGCGCGGATGGACTGACGCGCCGCCTTCGATCGACGGGGGACATGCCTGACAGTGCAGGCCGTGCCCCCGTGTGCTTTGCTGTGCCATACTGAGTAAACCTAGCAGCGCATGTAGAGCGCGCTCGGAGAGTAAGCAGGCATGTCAATTCTAGTTATTTTTTAGTTTTTCAACAGCACTGTCAACAGCGCTGAGACTGCTAGTTGAAGCCCCCCAGTTGAGATAAGCTCCATTGAGATAACCCCCATTCAGCTTCGGACCGTCAGACTTCATAGCTGCAGGTTTGCAGACTGTACTTGTATAACTTGCAGGATTTGCCCACCTTGACCTCCTTGTCCACCTTGGCCTCCTCACCGGCCCTGCGCTTGGCGGCCGCCTCCGACTCGCTTGTATGAGGTGGAGTTTTCAATTTGGTATTTGAAGTTGCACACCTTGGCCTGGGCCTCCTCGTCAGCCTTACACTTGGCGGCCGCCTCCGCCTCTGCCTTCCTGGCGGCTTCAGCCTCGGCTGCCTCCCGCTCCGCCTGCGCAGACGGTGCATTGGTGACACGGACAGGCTTGTACATTGGGCACGGACACGATGTTTGATTCAAAGTGGTGTGCATGAGCGACGGCAGCATGGAGACAGCAGCGTGGAAACAAAGCGTAGAGACAAAGCTGGCCACAACATTAGCATCATGCGTGCATTTAAAGAGTCGGCACATGAAGCGAGTGCGGTGCCGCGGCGCAGCCATATCAGCCATATCAGCCCAGGAAGCCGCAGGTAAAATTCTGCAGGCCCACCTTTGCCTTGGCCTCGACGTTAGCCTTGGCGGCGGCGTCTGCCTTCGCCTTCGCCTCGGCATCGTCCGCTTGCTTCTTGGCCGCGGCCTCGTCTGCCTTCTGCTTGGCAGCTGCTGCATCAGGCTGCAGCAAGGAAAGCCGGCATGTCAGACACAAAGCTGATGGCCGCATCCATGGGGTTCACTGCGACACTGGGTGCATGCCTAACATGACCAATGCTACTGACCCAGAGTTTCGCGAGCAGCAGACTTTGCATCGCTGGCGACGCCACACGCGACACCAACATGCAAAACACAAACCACCACAAGGCCGATCCCCATACCTGGGCAGCCTTGGGCGGCTCGGCGGCAGAGGCCGCCAGCTGCTGCGCCATCGTCGGCTGGCCTGCGGGGCCCGCGGGTGGGTGCTGCGGCTGCGGCGCCGTGCCAGGCGCTGACCCGGCGGGCGCGGCTGGCTTGGCCGCGGCCGGTTGCGTGGCGCTGACACTGCTCGACTGCAAGCATGCAGTGGAATAATTACACAGCGGTAAGCTTGTGGGGCATTCGGACCAACCAGGAGCTCTGCATGCATGTTCTGTGGGATCTGGAGGCTGCAGCCTCCATATGCAAACTCAACAGCACTGTCCCTGAAAGAGCTGCACAAAAGTCCCCGCCCCAAATCAGATGAAAACGGCTGCCAGGACACCAGACATCTTCCGTGTAAAGCCCGAGCGGCACCTGCTGTATAAACAGCATGTGACAGTGTCAGGGGCCGCACCGGCTGCGCGGCGTCGGGCTGCGCGGCGTCGGGCGGCGCGACGATGGCAATCGGCCGCCGCTCCGGCGGCGGCGGCGCCCGCTGCTGCTGCGGTGGCGCCGCGCTGTTGCCGCTGGGCGCGCCGCCGGAGGAGGACGCCGAGTCGGCGCGGCTGGGCGCCAAGCCGGGCCGGCCGCCAAGGCCGGGCGGCGCGTCCCGCGCCGCGCTCTCCTTCAGCTGCGCCTCCTGTGGCAAGAATGCCGAGAGTATGTCACAAACAGGCTTGATTATTCCTTAGCTTGCTTGAAGACTGCCGAGGCCGTGCGGGGGGGGGGGGGGTTCCCAGCGCTGTGCTCTCCATCAGCTGCGCCTCCTCTGGCGCGACCACATGTGAATGACCATGGATGAGACGCTTGATGGTGTCGAGGACCTGTGACATTGGACACACCCGCAATATGCGCATCCAGGCAAGCTGCATCATGGTCAATGCCGCATGCAGTCGCTATGGCGTGTGCACACGGCCGCATGCAGGTGACATTGAACTGCAGCATGCATGCGAAGGTCACAGCTGTGCAGCAATTTGCCGAAAGCGCATCATCAGCATGCTTTTTGAACAACGCTTTCCAGTGGAGTAAACCTTTGGCGCCCTACCTTGGCAGCGGACGCCTTGCGGGCCTCCTCCAGGTCGACGGCGGAACCCGTCTCCGGATTCACCAGCTTCAGCATCTTGCGCTGCCGCGGCGGCACCGCCACCGCCGGCGCCGCCGGCCGCTGCTGCTGCTGCGCGCCCGACGCACCGCCGCCCGGCTGCTGCCCGGGGTGCGGCTGCTGCGGCTGCGGCTGCTGCGGCTGGCCGGCACCGCGGCCGCCGCTGGCGCCGCCTGAGGCGGCGCGCAACGCGCGCTGCTGCTGCGGGGACGACGGCCCGTGCTGCATGCCGCCCGGCTGCTGCAGGCCGTGCGGGGCGCCGTAGCTCTGCGGCAGACGGGAGGGAGGTACTCGAAGGCAGCAGCAGTGCGTGCGAGATGTAGCGTGTGAAATCGATGCGACCTGCCTCAGCTGCCACGCTTGCTCCCATGATGTCAATAGATGTGGCTTCATTGAAGCGGCAGCACATCGCGTTTCTACCCACCTTGGTGTTGAGAACAGGACCGCAAGAACACAACACACGATGAACAAGAAAGAGGAGCACGAAGACGCACCCCCTGCCGGTTGTGGCCCGGATGCTGCTGCTGTGGGCCCGGGTGCTGCTGCTGCGGGTACGGCCCCTGCGGGCTGCCCTGGCCAGGGTGCAGTCCTGGCGGCACCTGATCACGAAAGACAATGTCTGTCACGCCGTCAACCCATAATCAAGGATCGATATGCATCAACATATTTACGTAGACGCAATCTAATCTGCAGGCGCTTGGATGCGCATGCCCGCATGCATCTGCTGCTGAAAGCATGACCTTACATTGGGTTCCACAAGATTTTGTTCAACAACAAAATTTACCTGCATGTAAGCGGGGACCTGGCCGTGGTACATCTGCGGCGGCAAGTAGAAGTTGGGCGGCGGGTAAAAGCCGCCCTGCGGCGTGACCAGCATCCCCTGTGGCGTGATGTATGACCCCTGCGGCATCTGCAGGCGAAGTGGACACAACTGTGTGAGGCAAATATGGCTTAAGTTCTATCGTTGGAGGGTGGCAGCTGATATAAAATGAGAAAAGGCGTGGGATTGGTCTGTCCTCACCTCGCGCAACAGTGTGCTGTCAGCATGTGCATGCGTGGCATGCGCACGCTACGATGGTGATGCACAGCACCAGAAGTGTCGGACGAGAGCCTGTGCGCCATACCTGATGCTGCAGGCCGGGCGGGAGGCCCATGCTGCCAGACGGCAAGTTCGGGTGCATATGCTGCATGGGGTTGCCGCCCGGCTGCTGCCCGCTCTTGCTGCGCGCGTGGCCGCCGCCGCCGCCCTGGGGCCCGCTGTGCGGTGGCCGCTGCACGCCCTGCCCGCTGCCGTGCGAGGAGCCGTGCGAGGAGGTGCGCCCGTGGCTGGGCGCCCCAGGGTGCTGCTGCTGCTGCTGCTGCTGCTGCTGCTGCTGCGGCGGCGGCGGGCCGCCGGCGCCGCCAGGACCGGATTTCGGCCCGGGGCCTCCCGGAAGCCGCTGCGGGGCGCCGTCGCCGCCCGGCGGTGGCGGCGGCCGCCCGCCTGGCGCACCTGGCGGCTGATTCAGTGGCGGCGGCCGCACGATGCGCGGCGGCTGCTGCTGCTGCAGCGCCGAGGTGCCGCCGTTGGCGGCCGCACCGCCGGTGGGCTGCTGCGCTGGCGGAGCGGGTGCCTGCAGGCAGGCGTGGCATCCTGTAAGAATTTTCTTATGTGCCTGCTGCCAGGGAGCACAGCAGGATGCCAAAAAATACATGCCGCCGTCCGCAGCGTGTAGCGGCAGGAATGAGGTGTGCATAACAGCACAAACATCGTCCTCACCTCGTCTTCGGCGCCCGGAATGTATGAGCCAAACTGCACGGGGCCAGCCGGCTGCTTGGGTGCACCTATAGGAACAGGCACAGTGATGGGACACCGAGTGTTTGGGAACATCGAGGCACAACAGGCTTCACTCAGTATGCTGCGCTCTCAGATGCACCATTTGCAGCTGTTGAAGGCAGTAGACTCGCCTTTAGGCAAGGTCACGCCCTGTGGCACCGAGACACCTGGCGGCGTTTGTGTCCTTCCGGATGCCTGGTTTCCGGCAACCCCGTTTGCTGCTGCCGCTGCGAACGACGCGCGCGGGGCTTCTACAAGGTGAAAAGCAACAGTTAGAGAAGGAGCCGCGCCTGCAGGGGTGCGAGCTCGCTTCGCAGCAGACCCTAAGGATTGCCTGCTGCAAGCTACTTTGCCCACCTCTCGTGGCTGTTGTCGAGGTGGAGGCATCGCTGCCCGCGGGCGACGCGTTACTCTGCTTGACAGGCGCCCCGGCGGCGCCCGGGGCGCTGGGCTTCTGGTTCACACTGCATGCACCAAAGTCAGACAAGCTTCAGTCTTACTCGCCGGCTGAACCAGAGCAACGAAGTCCAACCCTGCAGTGCTGCATGCATCCGGTGAATCACGCTCAGGCAACATAACTGCGCAAGGAGTACGCCAATGCTCTGCAGCTGGTTCGTCCAAGGAAACTGTGTGCATGCTTTGGCCCACGGCACATTTGCAGCCGCAGCAGCTTCCCAGAGCGAGAGTCTATCACGCTCACTTCTGGCTTGATGCTTCTGAACCGCTGCTACCGTCACGACCGCTGGCAGGGCCTGAGCCGCGTCCAGGTGCCTGACTGGAGCCGCCAGGTGCTGCACTCATCTCCTTTGATACCCGCTGGACCTTGCAGCTCCCCGAAGGGAGCCGAAGCGCAAGCGCTCGCTGTCGGAAAGCCTTCTGTTGGCTGCTTTGATGCGTTAGGAGTTGCTGGGAGAAAGTTTGGTTCAAGAATGCCGCTGGTCGAGCCAGTTGCTGATGGCCTGCTGATGGCTCCGGTGGCAGAGGACTGCAGCCCTGCTTCTCCCTGAGCGAGTCCCCCCTCGGGCCGAGCGAGAAGGGAAGAGGCCAAAAGACAGCAAGTGGCGAAAGGCCGGGATGAAAGGACTTGTTGATAGGGAACTGGCACGCAATGCCATCGGTAATTTGCAACACACACAGCACCAGTTCGGCAAGTCCCAGTTTCCCGCAACTCGGTGCCGCCGCTTTCGAGATGCATCAACCGCGCGCCGCCTCAGAGCACTGCTTGTGCTCAGTTGCGTCCAGGGGTGGAGATTGATCACGAAAACAATATGAGTATACAAAGTCCCGTCGCCTCAGTCCTTCCCAAGATGTCATGCTGCCGCCGCTGGATCCAGCGGCCAGCCAGCCGGCCCCGCCGCTGCATTTTGCAGCACAAGCGCCTCACACCATGGCAATGCCGGCGACATGCGGCGCGATCAGGCCTTGCCCTGGCACCTCGAAGTCCGGCTGCATCTCCACCTGCATCGCAGCGATACAGTTCGTCATCCGGGATCTATGCAGACGAAGCAATGCAGCTGTGCGCTGCCTTTCACACACCTACAGGACCGGTGTGTGTTCGGATCGGCCATGCAACCTGGCACGCGCCTGTCTGAAGAGGCTGCTGGAGCGGAGTAGCGTGCCGGTGTCCCGCGTCAGGTGGCAGTTGTCCGCCGCCAGTCGCTGTAGCGGGTCCAGCAGACGCTGCGCGGCAGAGGACACAATTGGAAAGGTTGCTGAGACTTGGGTGAGGTCTTGGTTCCCACTGAGGAGCCAACGCGCCTATAAAGCCAATCAATCATGGCTGAACAGTGCAAGCTGGTGCCCAGCACTTCAGCAAAGAACATTGTTGACATGATGATGGCCCCTGAGTAGGGGCAGCTAATGTGATGTAGAACAGGCTAAGTTGCGCGCGCAAGTCAAACCCAGCGCTGGAGCACAGCGTGCGGCAGTCCTGTGCACGCCGCTGGCATCAGCTCGTGCTGTTCAGTAGCGGAAAGGCTTCGCATTAAGTTTTTAACTCGCTGCAGACACATGGTGTCCCGCGTAAAATGGCAGTATTCCACCGCCAGCCGCTGCAGCGGGTCCAGCAGCCGCTGCATGATATATGGCTCCAGCAACATGACGCCGAGTTGGCAGCCGGAATCAGGATCCCCGCATGGGATCGATGATCAAACAGCGGAGCATAGATATGCTCCAAAGTGACGATTGGGCTCTGCCTGTCACCTCGGCGCATCGGCGGAGGTTGGTCCATCCCGATATTGAGCGCACCGGCTTCAAGTACGAATGGCTGTTTCGGTTGCAAGGGCGTGGCACCTGCTGGAGGCGCAGTCCCCAGTGCTGCGGCGCCGCCAGCACGTGCTCGACGAACAGGAAGCGGCCGCCGGGGCGCAGCACCCGCGCCGCCTCGCGCAGTGTTGCGTCCACATCCGGCACCGAGCACAGCACCTGCAGAGAACAAGAACTTGACTCTGTGGGCTTTGAGTCACCAGAGCTTAGCACCCGCTACCACCTTGCCTGCACGTCTGTCACCAAGCACAGCCATTGCAAGAATTCCAATGGAGTGGGCTCCCAAGTCTACAGGGTGCAGCACCGGCGCCGCCTCGCGCAGCGTCGTGTTCACATCTGGCCCCGAGCACAGCACCGCAAAAGGGCACTTTCATTGCACAAGGATTCGAAATAAAAGCGTCTGGGGAATTGCGCTGCCTCGCGCAGCGCCGCGTTCACATCCAGCACCGAGCACAGCACCTGCAGTAAAAGATGTTATGTTTGTGAGATTCCAGGGTCATCGCTCACGCCTACGCGTGACGCCACATCGCATAGCGACAATAGCAACATCCGACACCGAGAGCAACACCCATTCCGAGTCAGGTATAGCCGCAGCCTGTCGGGTGGCAGTAACAATGCCGATGGCATCAGTGAAAACATCGCAGATGATGCCAACCATAGTAAGAATGGCTCACTAGCGTCGAGACGACCAACTCGCAGGAGTCCTCTTCCAGCGGCAACACTTGAACGTCACCCACGATCAGCCGCAGCGCAGTCGGCGGCAGCCCTGCGGAATGTGGGGAACAAGATGCAAACAGCATTAACTCACCAGGGTGGAGACGACGAGGTCGAAGGAATCGTCTTCCAGCGGTAACGCCTGGCAGTCCCCGTTGACCAGTCGCAGCCTGTCGGACGGCAGCCCCGTAGCCGCCGCCGCCTCCCGCGCGTAAGGCGCCATCGACTCGTTTACGTCCACGCCAGTGACGTGGACGTCCTGCAGTAGATTGCCAAGACAGCTTGAATCAGTACAAGGCTCTACCCTCGAACTGTTCCACCTTCAAGCGGCGTGCTCCAACCTGCAGGGCTTGAGCCTGCAAGCGTACGCCGATCACGGGGAGGTCGAGATGGCTGCAACATTCAACCTTTTGAGAAGTGCAGCCCAAGTTTGCGCCCATGCCGTGATCGAGATTTCCATGTGCAAACCGGGCATGCAAGTGAGTCATCAAGCAAGGCGACATGTCATCAAGTCTCCGGCAATAGATAACGTCTCATGTGAACGAGTACCTGCTGGCCGGCGTAGAACTGCAGATTGGGGCCTGTGCCCATGCCAAGCTCCAGGACGTGCGCGCCCGGCGCTACCGCAGCCGAAAACAGCCGCCGCTTCAGCGGCGCGATCTCAGTTTCGTACTGCTGCATCGTAGTTGCCATGGCCAGCGAAAAGTACCTGTGGCAGGGAATTTGCAGACCATTTTCGGAACACAAACTCGAAGAATTCGCAATTTGGGGTCTATGCGTCTGTACGCATCTGTATATAACATGATGAATGCCTGATACTACTGCATCGCTGTTGCCATAGCCAGCGAACAGCATCTGACGCCGAAAGAGACAACGGGCGGGAGGAAAATGAAACGATTGGTCGTCTTGCTGCTCGCGCCACAGGCAAGCTCAATATCCGTCGCCCGAATGCACCATCCGCTTTAACACTATGACAGCGCCGATGGCCGTCACCAGAAATGCATGGCCTCCTGCAACACCCCAGTGCTGCGATTGCAGCAGGTGCGCTTCACCTGTCATACCAGCCCCAGCGACCGGGCCAGGTTCCCTGGCCGTTGCTCCCGCCGGCGTGAGTGTCCCTGCCGCCGCAGACGCCGCAGCAGAAGACGCCTGCCGCCGTGCCTGCAGCGCAGAAGACCATAATGATTGTATGGATGAACAGCTCACGCATGCCACGGCTTTGCGCGCGTCGCATACGACGCGCTCAGGTTTGACCATCATCAAGCCGACGATTGCACTATTCACCTTTCAGCACCGTGCGCCTGGATGATAGGCTAATCAGCGGCTTTTCGGGTCCGCCACCTGAAGCTGAGCGGCAGGGTATTGTCCGGCTGTGTTTGCGCTGCGACACATGTTGCAGCCTATGTGGCTGATGTTTGCCTGCGTCCGAACGGCGTGCTGAGGGCGGCACATGCCATGCCTGTGCCTGACACTGCATGCAGTCGGTGCCGCCACCGCTCAGCATGTATGGCTGGTTTTCCAAGTGGATTTTCGAGCTGCCTTGCCGGGTGGGTTCTGCTGAAGCGACGTGATGTTAACGGGTTCTGGACTTGCGCGCAAGCCAGATGCGGTTTCTCCACGAGTCTGATCTGCACTTCAAATTTTCAGACCGAAGTGGCGCAGACCGTTGAGCATGTTGAGCAACCAATGCTGCGCGTTGATTGCTGGCAGGTGCACGTGTTGCAGACGCAGTAAAGTGCGAAAGTCGATCAGTGTTGGACGTGCATCTGTTGCATCTGTTGTGCGGTTCTGTGCTATAGCTCACATGTATGCAGAGGGTTTCCTAAAGTCCATTTGCTCGCTGCCATCAGAACTTTGCAGAGTCCTGCTGCTGTTTTCTCGAAAGCGACCTCCACACAGGCAGCGCAGACCGTTCCAGCCATGCAGGCGCTGGACAGCAGGCCATGCACCCCAGATCGCCTGCTCGGCCATAGACGCTTAGCACATTTTAGGACAGTTTCGCCTAGGCCATTCGGCAGTCGTCATAGAGACTGTGACATCCACAGTACTCGACAGGCACGTGCTTCGTGGCTCGATCATGTTGCTGAGGTCGGTGGATTGCCTCGGTGCGATCTGAGAGCCTGTCCTTTCTGCGCAGGCCGCCACGTCCCTGCCGCGGGCATCGAGACAGTATTTTAAACCCTGCATTCGCCCGGATGTGCGGGCACAGGCCGGCAGCAGCGAGGCACTCCCTCCTGGCGCCAGCTTTGGCCCCAGGGTGCGCCTTTGAGCCAGCCAATCTGATCACGATGCATGCGCCGTTCCATGTGGCCCACTTTCTACCAGCAGCTCTTCATTAAACACCCCACTCATTATGTTGCTTGTGGCATTGGGCAGAGCATCTCAACTGCGGCGTTGAGCGGCACATGGTTTCACCATCTGCTGGTTCCACTGCCACAGTGACTTCTGGAATGTGTTCTCCACGCTGCAGGGCGTCTTCCTGGCGGGCTTCACGAAGAAGGACAGTGAGGCGGTGGCCGCTTGGTTCCAGGCAAGTTGGTGGGTGATGTCAAGAAAGCTGTGTTTAGGAAGCCGCTGGTAATGCCCAGACTTCCGGTCGTCTCACCCCTTTCTGACCGCTCTTTGGAGACACGATCTTCTTGCTGGTGCCAGGGCGTCGAGCCGGGCTTCCCGGTGTCGCACTGCAGCACGCCGCTGCTGGCTGCCAGCCTGGGAGAGGCCCTGTACTCGGATTACCAGGCTCCACAGGTGAAGCTGGATTTTTGCAGTTGTTTCACTTGTTCCATACGGTTGCAGCATCTGCTCACGGTGTCTCTTTTGCAGCTATATTGCTTTGTTTTCTCCAGGCGGACCTCGTCAAGCCTCGGCAGGCGGTAGGCAGTGGGGCGGCGGAAGCCACGCCGAGCGGCGGTGGCGGTGAGTCGCCGGCAGGCGCCGCCAGCGCGACAGTGGGCCCCAACGGCGGCGGCGGCAGCGGCAGACATGGACACTCCAGCGCCGCTCCTGCGGGCGCCGCTGAGACCGTCGGCAGCGGAACTGGCAGAGCGGGCAGCCATGCCGCCGCGGGCACCAGCGACCGGGATGGCGGCGCCGCCGCCGGGCCCATTGGCGGCGGCCCACTTGACGGCAGCTCTTCCAGGAGCGGCGGCGTCGGCAGGGCCGGCGGCGGCATGCGGCCGCTCGACGTCCAGATCTCAGAGCCGCGGCGTTTCGCGGTGCATTCGTACGCGGGGCTGCTGCCGATGCCGCGTGTCGCGATGCTGTCGGGGCTCACGGAGATGGAGTGGGTCGGCATCTGCGAGTTGTGGGACACGACGGGTGAGGTTCAAACTTCTGTCGGACACGAATTCACAACCTTTCCAATGCTATAACCTATTGCCAATGCTGCGATACCCACGAAGACCGGCAGTATAATGCAAGCGCCTACCGCTTGACAGCATGCACAGCTTTGTTGCCGTTGCGTGACGGTTTGGTCTGCGGTCTGCAGCTTGACCTGGCAGCGGCTGTCACTAAAACCGACATGTCGGCTGCTTTGTGTGAACGGCGGCAGTCTCTGTGGCTGCAGGCCTACCGCAGCCGATCTTCGCCAGCGTGACGCCACGCATGCTGCCCATCCCGCTCGGCAACCTGCTGGACCGCATTGGCGATGAGTATGCCCGCAACGACGCCGTCGGGTGGGAGATAATATTTACCAAAACATGAACCGTGATGTGATTAGACTTCTCATGCCTGTATGATACTCGTGGGCGGTCTGCAGTCTGGCGTCCTCACACACATGCCGCAATGCACCCACATCACTCGTGCAGTGAGCGCTGGCACCATGATTCTGCAGGGTGGCATGATCAAGATGCTGTAGCAGATCTCCGGCATGTGCCCTGCAAACGAGAGTGTATTTGTACATTGTGTGCTGGCCGCCGCCGAAGCTGATTGGCGGAGACCAGGATTGCCGAAAGCTGCACTGCATTGTGGACTTGAAACGTATGATGTATTAATACTTTGCATTGTTATTGCTACAGGACGGCGGGGCCGCCGCCATCGGTCATCGATGTGGACCAGATTCGGCAGAAGCTGCACACAGTGAAGGCGCGAAAAGCAGCAGCGGCCGCCGCCGACGGCAGCGACGGCGGTAGAGGCAGCAGCAACAGCGGCGGAACGCAGCCGACGCCTGAAGGCCAGGCGGCGGCGGCGCAGCGGCTCGTGCAGCAGTCAGGCCGTGGCGCGGGGCCCAGCGGCGGACGGCTGCAGCAGGTGACATTGTCGCACTCTGGTCGAAACACCTACAAAGTTGATCCGCCGGCGAGTTCATGGCGCTACACGCGGTCGGCGCAGCCGCCTGGGCGCGCCGCAGGTGATGCTCTTGGAACCTTGACCGAGGGATACAACCTGAGCCTCCTGCGAGTGCATGTCATGGCTCAGCACGTGTAGGCGCAGCTCGTGGGTGCTGATCCAGGGCTGAACGAAACAGCTGTGATATTTTGTACTAAAAATGTGGCTTGTTTTTCAGTGTGATCAGGTGGAGCTCATTGGTGGCGGAGGTCCGCCGCCGGCGCAGAAGCGGCAGCCGGGCGGGCAGCAGGAAGCGGAGGCGGAAGCGGACGAGCAGCGCTTTGCGGCGCTGCGCAAAAAGGCGGGCAAGCTGGCGCGGCAGGAGCGGCGGGCGGCGGCGGAACAGGGTGCAGCGCCGCCGCGACGCGGCTTCTCTTGACGAACTGTTAATGCCAGTCTAGACGCGCGCCCCGGCTCACTGTGACTAGGCCATTTTCTCACTCTGTGCCTATTGGGTGTCAACATCGCTGTGTGGGATGCAGATGCATTTCAGGAACACTCGTTCGGCGGAGAAGGCTCTGCCCTGGTGTAACGCACCGCCTGGCATTGCCTGGCATTGTCAGAGAATTGTCATTCTGACCAACAAACCAGCTGCCTTGCTATGGATGCCATGGAGCGTCAGAGACACCTGTTTGCACTGTTACATCGCCTTCATGTTTATTACGCCAATCCGCTGCGGCTGCGCACACTGGCATCGCTTGCTTCAGGACAACAGCCCGATGGAAAACCAAAGTGGTACATGCGTCCGGCCAAGGCCGATAAAACGCCCTCAAGCATCCTCACACCGACTGAAGTCTGAGGTTGATCGTGCGCTGACCCCTAAACCCTTGCGGCGTGCCGCAGCCCCGGATCTGGGCGCCGTCAGATCGCCTGGGAGGCAACGGACGACGGCGTCGGTGTACCACCCTGCAGCAGACACGGCTACATGCTCAGAACTAGGTATGCAGATATTACGTCTGGAAACACACAGCTCGCGCTTTTTCATGAACCCACCAAGTCTAGGCAACCAGTGTAGGGTTCGAAAGCAGCAAGAGGAACATGCACCAGCTTGCACGAGCGGTAGGCGGAGCAAAGAGACAGCAGCCCCGTGCTGCCGCCGGGTTGGGAACCCTTTCCAGACCTTCAATGTTAAAATTCTCACAAATTGCAAAGGCTTGCCTGCGCGAGCATGCGGAAGGCGGAGCCGGGAGGCAGCAGCCCCGCGCCGCTGCCGCCGTCCAATCCTGTCATCCACGTCGCGGTGTCTGCCTCTGCGCCCGCCCCGGCAGTCTCCCCCGCAGCCTCCGCTGCAGACAACGAAAAGAACACTATCGTCGATGTGGCAATTATGTCACGCCATCGTACTCATAGCGCAGCTCCATGATACAGCTCAAGGCGCTGGCATTGGTGCCCTCCCCCACAGCGCGCCATACCTTTGCCTCACACATCGTGCGTCAGCACACACAGCAGCCATGCCTGCAGCTTGCAAAAGGGAGCCAACCCCCTTGTATGTAGAAGAATCTCACAAAAGGTCGAAGCATTTCAGGATGATAGGTCGAAACATGTCAGAACAAGGTCAAGGTCAAACGGCCTGTGGCGGGAAAACTGGTTTGACGCACTGAGTGCGCTGCACAGCGCCAGCGCGTCCAGCATGTACGGTACCGCAGCAGGCGCGATCACTGTGCATAGAATGTAGAAACGATGCGACGCACCCAGCGCGCTGCATAATGCTAGAGCGTCCGGCATGTACGGGTAGCTGGCCACCAGGCACCGGGCCTGCTGCAGCGGCTCGATCGCGGCGTCCAACGCCACCAGGAACTGCGTGACGAAGGTGGACTCCTGTTCCAGATTGCGCCGCAGCTCCGCGCTCGCTTGGCTGGCCTGCAAGCAGGGAGAAAAATCAGACATGAAAGTCGGCAGACAGGTGAAGTGTCCTAGAAATGGCAACACCAGGAACTGCGTGACAAAGGTGGACTCCTGCTCCAGATTCCGCTGCAGCTCCGCGCTCGCCTGGCTGGCCTGGGACGGGGCAGTCAGGAATGAATTAGCAAAGCTGGAAAGCGGGTGGAGTTTGACATCATGATAGTAAACAAAAAAGGCGGAATTCGCGAAAGATTGCGGCGTCCAGTGCGACTCCAGGTCCAGCCGCAGCTCTGCGCGCGCCTGGCTTGCCTATAACAGGTGATGTCTCAAAGTATCCAGCAGCAGACAACCGAAGTTTTCAAGGGATTGAACGATGCCATGACATGATGAAATGGCGTGACGAAGGTGGTCTCCATATTCTGCCGCAGCTTGCGCTTGCCTGGCTCGCCTGCGGCGGGTGTCAGTTTGGAAACGAAGGCGGCAAGAAGCTAGACTGTCAGGAAACGCTTCAGCAGCGCAGGTGCCGCGTGGCCAAAGCCGAAGGGGCAGCAAATGGAGAAGGCATCATAAAAGGTTGGGGCTGTGCCACAGGCCAGCGCGGGGTGTACCTTGTCAAAGCCGATGGCGTTGTTGTGGTCGTCAGTAGCGGAGGGCATGCCCGCCAGCAGCAGCGACACCACCTGCATGCATAGCAGGAGAATTCCTGAAAAGAACACATTATTCAAGTCGTCGGTGGCGGAGGGCATGCCAACCAGCAGCAGCGATACCACCTGCAAACGTATTGGAAGGAACCCCAGTGGAAGTCTGCGAAACAGTCATCCTTCAGGTCGTTGGTGGCGGAGGGCATGCCTGCCCGCAGCAGCGACCCCACCTAGGCGGCCGCCGCAGGAATGCCTTCAACACATGTTGCATGTGTTTTCATCCAGGTCACCGATGGCGGACGGCACGCCCGCCGGCAGCAGCGACACCGCCTGCATTACAGGCAGGGATGCTTCAGTGAAAGCCTGCAGGAATTTCATCAGTCGATTCGCCAATGGCGGACGGCACGCCCGCCGGCAGCAGCAACACCACCTGCGGCCGCAGCAAATACTCCTCAAATACACTTCCGCACATGGGGATCTTTCAACATGCATTTTGAAGTAGAGCGCTGCGGCGGTTCCTCAATGTCCGTCCTTCCTGCGACCACCGTGATTCCCAACTCCGATCGGTGGGCAGATCCATCAACGGCCCCGTGCTGCCGGCAGTCGAGGGAAGCTGCAGCACGCAAGATCCTCGACAGTGCGACCTGTGTCGCGGCCTCGACCTGTTGTGCGATGTCAGCACGCAGCACACGCATTGCTTCAAATGTTGGTGTCGGGAGAGCATCTGACAGAACCCGGGCTCACACGGTGTTGGAGGCATCTGACGGATCGTCTCTCCTCCTGTGCCATGAGCTGCGCAGTGCGGGCCAGCACAGCATCTTTCTACAGCATATAATAGAATCGCAGACCCACACTTTCCCCATCTTGCCTCCGCACCTCGCGCCGCTGCGTCATGAGCTGTGCCATGCGGCCGAGCAGGTCCCGCCGCGCCTGCCGGGCCATTGCCTTCTGCTCCTCGCCCAGCCCGATGTCGTTCTGCAGCCAGCCAGATGTATAGTTGCTGCTGCTGCTGCTGCTGCTGCTGCCGCCTTTCAGACGTAGCATTCGCCACCCAAAAGACGCACAAGAGAGCGGCGCCAGCGGTCTGGCGACGGCCGCGTGTACAGCTGATTGAAGGTGCCATGCAGGCCTGCGATTGTGTCTTCGATTGGCGATCGTCTCTGTTGAGTGAACGATGTTCTCGTAAAACCAACTTCAAGAACGCGGCGCCACTGGTCATGGGATTGAAGCCCGTGCTGCTTTTATCTAATAGACATCATCCTTTCTGGTTTCCTGGAGGCAGATGACACCGTGTCGGTCCAAGGACATGCCGAAACGCTGCGCCAGTGGTCGAGCGACGGCCCGCCTGTGCTGCTGTAGTTGCGAGTTGTACTTTGAGCTGTGAATCGTGTTTAAAAATTTAGGACTCACGAGAACTCGGCGCCAGTGGTCGGGCGACGGCCGCCCGTGCTGCTGCATCTGGCTGTTAAAAATGCCCACCTCCAGCGTCCGGAACAGCTTCGTGCGCTTGGTGCAGAAGCTAATGGTGAGCTGCAAAGTAACAATTGACAGTTTAAGTAAAACAGTGCGTTTCAAGAAACCACCAGAGGGTGACGGCACTGAAGAGACGACGCAGAGAAAACTCAGCAAAGTGCTCAACAGAGCTCCATCTCCTAATGCAGAGCCGCTGAACTGTTTTTGTACTTGGCTTGGCCTCACCTGCTCACAGGCAATTCATAGGTGCCTCGCCTCATTCTGCATTGCAGCGCAAGCCTAGTTCCAACGACACGTTGATAGCGCCCAACCCGCTGCCGTGACTGCCAGTGGCACGCTGCAAGTTCCGCTGCAAGTTGCCGCTGCTCACACCAGCTTCAAAAGAAACACAAACAGACATCGACACCCACCTGCTGGCTGGCGGCCATGCTGTTGGCCAGGCGCTCGCGGGCGGGCGACACCGGATACATTGGCAATCGGCACCACCAGTTCGAAAGATTGAGAATCAGCAAATTATGACATGCCCACCTGCTGGTTGGCGGCCATGATGTCAGCAAGGCGCCTGCCGGCGGGCGATGCCGGGTCCTCTCCGCCTGCCAGCAGCAGCACCCCCAGCTCGTGCACGCCGTCCTGTGTGGAGCACAAAACTACACAAGTAAAGCAGGCGTTCACACAGTAAGACGCGGGAATGGGATGCATGCTTACATCAACACCAGGTCCTCCCAGCCCTCCAGCAGCAGCACCCCCAGCTCCTGCACGCCGTCCTGTGCGCAAGTCGATAGAGCAACATGCTGAAGAGTTGCAATTGGATTGTGGCGTCAGCTTGCTGGCGGGCAATGCGGGATCCGCACCGCCTGCCAGTAGCAGCACACCCAGCACGCCATCCTGTGTAGTGGACATAGCATTCCGGTGAGTCTGCTGGCTTGATTGCGTATTGGACATGCCGCATCAGCACTATCTCATTCCGCTCCTCTCCGCCCGCCAGCAGCTGCACCCCCAGATCCTGCACACCGTCCTGTGCACAAAATAGGGGAGGGGATGGCCTCATAAGCGACCTGCACCTTGATTCCAGGGTAAAAGATCGCGAGGCTCCGAGGGCCTGCCAGAGTCTCTCCACCGGCCAGCAGCTGCGCCCCCAAGAGACTGTCCTGTGCAGGAGGCGGAAAGGCGTGTGAAACCAGCGCCGAGGCGACGCAGCCGTAATATATCGATTTTCAGAAAGCTTCCAGAATCTGCACCCTTGCGGGTGGTCTGCAACCTGTCGTGTCCCACCTTGTAGCGGCCAACTTTATCGCTGACGCCCAGAGTTCGGATGTTGTGGGCTGCTGTACCAACGGCACCAAGCGGAATCCCTGCTTCTTTGACTTGTTTCTTCTGCAGTGGATTGAACTTTTGTCAACGTGCCTTGTAGCGGCCAATGTATTCGTCGACGCTCAGGCTTTGGATGTCGGGCCCCGTCAGGCACGGCCGCCACTGCGAGTCGGCCGGCCGTATGAGATTGAAGTACTGCGCCATCTGCTCAGCGACCGCCGCCTCGTCGTCCGCCGAGGGCTGCATGCACAAGACACAAATTCAGGAATTGATCATAACAGATGCTTTCCATGAAGAGCTGCGCCAGCTGCCTGGCGACGTCGTCTCGTCGTCCGCCGACGGCTACAAGAAGCAAGAGTGCCATAGTCGACAGGAACGTGTATTTTTACAACACGTGATACTGGAGTACTGCGCCAGCTGCTCAGCGACTGTTGCCTCCGCAGACGGCTGCAACAGAAACGGAATGATTCAGTACGGAGACTCAGCGTTGCACGTACTACGCCAGCTGCTCCGCGACCGTTGCCTCGTCGTCCGCCGACGGCTGACAGCAAAATATTTCGAGGATTGCTGTTTCGCGTGCTAACTTTCGAGGCAGTGATACAATGTAAGCTGTCTGATGAATTGAAGTGCTGCGCCAGCTGCTCCGCGGCGGTTGCCTCGTCGTCCGCTGGCGGCTGCGGAAAAGCAGGAAAGACCGCTCATGCATATGAAAGTTTTCAAGTATGTAGTGTAGATGGGGTGAGGTTGCAGTAGTGCGCCAGTTGCGCTGCGACAGTCTCCTCATCGTCTGCTGATGACTGCAGCGCAACAAAACATCAACGGGAAGCATTCGAGTCAGCCTCCCGGAGCTCATCTGCTGCCTCCTCCACAACACCGAAGCAGGATTTACATTCAAGCCGTGGCCCGTGTATGCCAGCCCTAGAACCCTGAACCCACCTGCGATGAACTGCTGTTGCCGCGGTTGTCTGCGCGGATAGCGGCCACCTTTTGCAGCATCGCATTCTTGGAGGCCAGCTCCGCCTTTTCCACTTCCAGCGCCGCCACGCGGCGCCCCAGCTCCGCTATCTGCTCCTGCTGCTCCGATGCCTTGCTCTGCATTTAGATTTCAACTAGGCTAAAGTTTGTGAACACAGGAAGATGCACTATATCCGACACAACTATCAGCTACATGACACGGCGCCCCAGCTCCGCTATCTGCTCCTGCTGCTCCGATGCCTTGCTCTGCATTGTTGACATGATTTGCGCTTCACCTCTAGACAGCCATGCAATCTGTACAAGCTTGTCAACAGCTTGAACCCGAGAAGATTACGTCACGGTGGTTCCAAACTGCAGCCGCCACGCGGTGCCCCAGCTCCGCTATCTGCTCTTGCTGCTCCGATGGCTTGCTCTACAAGTGAGGCATTTGCACTTCAAATCAGAGCTGTAAGCTAATCAGCACCGCCATGCGGCGGCCCAGCTGCGCTGACTGCGCCTGCTGCTCCCAGGCCTTGCTCTGCGAATACATCCCATTTTCACTTTACAGATGCTCTTGGATAGGGGTCTTGCGATGTCATTGTTTACTTCCAAGCCCTTCGCTGGCATCTCGTAATAAGTATCCTCCTGCTGCCATAAATGCGTTGCAGGCAAAGAGGCGGCACATGTGCGCCCTTTCTGGCGCTCACAGAAGCGCGCCTGCGCTCGCTGGCTGCGCTCAGCGTTTCTTCTCCTGTGGCAGGCACTGCTTATGCAGTGGCTTGACAACTCTGTGATGTCACGACCAGTCATAAGAAAGTCTTCTGCCGCTCCCGGCAGCGCGCCTGCACCCGACGTGTCTTCTCCTGCAGCCACCGCTGCTCGCAAAGCGCCTTGTCCTCCCAGTTTGTTGAAAACGAACTACAAAATTACGCACCTTTTGGCGCTCTCGGAAGCGCGCCTGCGCCCGCCGGTTCTTCTCCTGCAGCAGCCGCTGCTTTCGCAGCGCCTTGGCTACCGCAGGGTCCACATCCGGCGCCGTTTCCGCCGCGAGCGCCTGCTGCCAAGCGGCCTCCGCCGCCGTTGCCGCCGGGGGGTTGACCGCCAACGCTGCCGCCGCCGCCGCCATGGCGGTGTCGGCGGCGACACTGGAGTCACTGCTCCGCGTCATCTGCAGCGGCTGCTGCTGCTGCTGCTGCTGCTGCGGCTCCGACGGCGGCGGCGGCTGCTGCTGCGCCTGCTGCTGCGGCGGCGGGTGCGGCTGCTGCTGCTGCTGCGGCGGCTGCGGCTGGGAATACTGCGGCTGCGGCAGACAGTAGGGCGTCGCATGCCGCTGTGAGGGGTATTGTGCGGCATACTGTGCGTGCTGCGGCAGTGGCGGCATCGATGCGCCGCCCTGCGCCGGCTGCTGCTGCAGCTGCGGCTGCTGCTGCGAGTATTGTTGCTGTGGATAGTGCAGCCCCTGCTGCATTGGCTGCTGCTGCTGCAGCGGTTGCTGCGGCATGGCGGAGTCCGAGGCAAACTGGCCGTCGCGGTGCCGCGCCGCAAAATTGAGCATCGCCTGGTCACCACCGAACCGCTGCTGTTGGAGACTCTGACTGCCGTACTGCATCTGCGGCAGCTCCTGAGACATGTCGCCCGCGCCTGCCGGCGGCAAAGCCACTGGCGCGGTGAACGCACTGGGCGGCAGCAACAGCGTGTTCGGATCCGGCAGCGGCGGCTCAGCTGCTGCAGAGCACTGCCCCTGCGGACATGCACAAGTGGTGTTACATGACACAGCTTGTGCAGCGTGCAGTGTTGTAAAACACAGAGTTCCTTTCAGACACAGGCGAGCATGCGGGTTACTACTGCGCAAGGTTGGTGGCGCAGGGCGTATGTCCTGTGATACGCCGGCCACCCAAGTGCCGCCATGCCGGCGCAAGTGTACATCATGCTGGGTGTGTGGAGGCGCGAGTATCTCGTGATTGCACGAGCGATTCCGACACCGTGATCTCTAGCTGCATGGGATCCGAGTCGCTCCAGACAAAAGCCAATCCTACCTGATCCGGAAGGGAGCTATTCTCGCTGAGAGCCGCCAGCCAGGCCACAAAGCCTGCATCTTCGCCTCCTGCTATGTCTGACGGGTCCTGCATGATGCCGTCCGACATCTGTCGACTCGATGTGGGTTCGGCTCGTGCGGGAGCTCGCTGGTACAGCCTCGGGAGCTTGCAAATGTTTCACCGGCGCGGCCGACGGCCAGGAAACGCGCGGTCGCGCTGATCAGAACAGGACAGACTGTTTGGACTTGCTCGCACACGCTGTGGGCGCTGTACGCGGCTTCACTTGGGTCCCTCCTGGGGGGAGGACACTTCAACTATGCACACCCCCTTTGTATGACGAGGGTTTAGCTACACCTTTGCCTCAGCTGGAGCACGACGGGATGAGGGAGAAGTACAACACAGCTGAGGCAAGGAGGAGAATCCGCAGGCGACAAACATAACTCGCGAGCAGAGGATCAAGCTTGCTACCACCAGTTTTAGATCGAGAGCACTCGATATCCAACAACACTGAACATCCGACCCAACAGCATGCAGCACCCGCCCGCAGATCCGGCAGCAGAAGATGCGGGTTTTTTCAACTGGCTAACCGCTCTGAGCGAAAACGGCAGCCTAGCAGAGCAGGTGAGCTGGCACACACTCGTGCCATATCGCTGGAAGCGTCAAAGTCAAGCTCCATCCTCGAATCTCAATGCACCTCTTCGTGGAGCATAGAACTCGCAGGGGCAGCACCGATCGACGATGTGCTTTCCTAGGACAGATCCAGCGCCGTGTCGGTCAGGATGGTGCATCATTGACTCTGCCATGGCGCAACGGTGTTAATCATACGCGCACAGCCCTCGACAGCTTCAAGATCTGCTGCCAAATACTCGTGCGCTGCCCTCGCAGGGGCCAGGGTCTGCGGCGAACGCGCCGCCGCCGGATCTACCAGAGCTTTCGGCGCTGCCAGATCTGGACCCGCTGCTGCGGCCGCCGCCGGCATTTTTAGATTCAGCGGCATTCGAGGTTCCAGCGGCAGCGACGCAAGTGACTCTCCAGTCCGTGCCGCACATGCAGTTCGGCGGCGAGAGTGGACTCCATCAGCAGTATGGCAGGGACCAACAGATGCCGGACGTTCCGCAGCTCACTCCAGGCTCTGGCGTGCCGCTGCTGCCGCCGCTGCCGCCGTCGCGGCAGCAGCAGTGTGCACAGAGCAGTGGATCCAGCGCCGCTGCAGACACCGCCGCAGCGTCGGCGGCCGTGCGATCTCCTGAGCCTGGCGCAGACCCGGCGCCGGACGCGGATGGTCTCGACGCCGCAAAGGCGGCGCGCAAGCAGCAGCTGCTGCAGGAGAAGAACCGGCGGGCGCAGGCGCGCTTCAGGGAACGCCGCAAGGTGGGCGGCCGTGACGCTGGCTGGCGACTCCTGAATGCTGCCCACCTGGTTGTGACAGGCGTGTGCGTTGAGCCGGGTCGATGCTTCGGATCTCAATGACCCGTGATTTGCAGCGGCGCACCAAGCTGCGGAATTGCGTGACGTGCAGCATCGCTAAACTGCTGCACAGATCAGCCTGTTAGGCCCAATCCTGCAGCATTCGAGCAGCCGACTGAATACCTACCCCTCTTCCCTAGGCGCCTGCAAGGTGCCAGAGTAGACCTTGTTCGCGCCTGGATGCTTGAATGGACATTCTGCAGAGCAGGGCGTCAGAGCAGCAGCAGATGCGGAGTTGGGGCGCTGCGTTGAGGCGCTCATCTTCCAAGTTGTTTATCATTATATACATATATATCTCTATATATTTATGCTGATTTTTCATTTTTCAATCCGATGGGCCTCCACAAGTCTGACCTCCAAGAGCCTGAGTGAGCGACAACGCCTGTATCCTACACAAACCTGCATGCAGAGCAAAGTTTCGGAGCAGGAGCAGCAGATAGAGCAGCTGGGGCGCCGCGTGGCGGCGCTGGAGCTCGAAAAGGCGGAGCTGGCGTCCAGAAACGCGATGCTGCAGAAGCTCGCGGACATCCGCGCAGACAGCCGCGGCAGCACAGAATCGCAGGTGCGTACCAGAGCAGGGACTTGAGCAAAGCGTTCCTGGCATGACACATAGTGTTCGAAATGAGAAAGGAAATGTAGCTGGCTGCTGCAGACGCTCGTGGACGTCTGTGCGGACAGCCGCAACATCGCATTTTCGCAGATAATCACAACGAGTGAGGGGCGCGGCCGCCGCCGGAGCCATCTGTAGCTGGCCGTGGCGTCTGTACCTGGCTATTGCATCTCCGTCCACTCGCCGCTGCCGCAGCAACATGCGCCGGCCGTCGCCGAGCACTCGACACACCATGACAACGCCATGCGGCCGGGCAATGAACCATGAAAATGAAAAATTCCCCCTTCCATTGCCGCAGGCGGCAGAGCAACACGAGGCGGTGTTCGCCGAGAAGGTGGCGCAGTATTTCAATGCAATACAGCCGGCCAACTCGAGCTGGCGGCCGGGCCTAACGGCCGCCGACGCCCACACCCTGGACCCCCAGGAATGCTTTGGCCGGCGCAAGGTCAGTAATGGCGGCACGATGCGGGTGGTGGAGCCTGTCTGCAGTGATGAACCCTTTGTATGTGCAGTGCGATTCCCTGCCTCCATGTGTCTTGATGTCGAGCGGCAGCTTGAGGCGTGTACTATGTTACGCTGCTGCAATGGGGAGGAGCCGCACAAGCAACACTTGAACCTCACTGCCGCGCATCCTGACGCACCTCGAATCTCCAAAAGCTTACGCTGATCTGCTGTGACGACAGGAAGGAATACAGGAGCTGTGTGAGCTGCTGCTGGCGGGCGGAGAGGACCCGGCGTCGCCCGCCGGCAGGCGCCTTGCAGACCTCATGGCCGCATATCAACAGGCGAGCATCTTGTGACTTTGATTGAGAGGGTTGAAACAAACGGTGCATGGAGAACTTGGCGAAAAGGGTGATTGCTGGGGACTGCCGCAGAGTGCATAGTGATTGCCGAGTTGGCAATCTTTCAGTGGCAGCTGATTGGCGCAGTCTTCTGGTGTTGCGCAGCACATGACCAACTGCTGCACCCGGAGCTCGAAGCTGTGCCGCAGCCTGGAGGTGGGCACCTTCAACACGCAGCTGCTGCGCCACGGGCGGCCGACTGCCGACCACTGGCGCCGCGTCATTGTGAGAAGAGATTTTGATGTCGTCATATACTGGAACACGTCATACACTGGAACATAGCTGAATGCCAGCAGTTGCATGCACACGGCAGTGGCACGGGCGGCCGCCCGCCGAGCACTGGCTCCAAACATGAATGATATTGTAAACCACATATTCTCAAACCATGCAGCTGCAGCGGCGCGGGTGGGCCCACCGCCAATGACTGGCGCCACGTCATTGCTAGTAGATGGAGGCCTCGAAAAGTCGTCAGTACCACTGTTAGACATTCGCATGGGTAGCTGCAGCGCCACATGCGGGTGTCTACGCTGCGCCTGGTGCCGGCCAGCCGCCGGCGCCCAATGTCAGGCTGTATGTGCCTCCCAGTCTGCAGGAGGGGACAAGGGAGTTGCCACTAACAAGAGTGGCCACCTGCAAAGCGATCTAGAACGCTGTGAGAGTCCAATTGCCACTCGTCTTTCCGAATCATGCAACCTCCCTGTTTGCAAGTGCAGGAGGCCATGGGTTCCGCCGAGCTGCAAAAGGTGGCGGTGCGGCGGGCGCGGCGGCAGCTGCTGGCCAGCATGGCGCAGCTCATGAAGCAACGGCAGGAGGTGAGTTCACGGCCAAGCATGTACCTTGGTTGCAAGTGACGTGGCTGGCGCGGCGGCACCTGCCGGTCAGCATGGCGCAGCTCATGGCGCGGAGGGAGCCGGTGAGGACCTCTTGTTGCGGTTAGGTTATAAGGTTATAAGCTGGGTTGGTAAATGCGGCGGCAGCGGCGGGAGCTGCTGGCCTGCACAGCATAGCATGTGAAGCAGTAGCGGGCGGTAAAACCTCTGGCGGTCCCCTGCATCCGCATCTCTTGTTGGCCTGACTGATATTCTTATGGCAGATCTGCATATCAAGTCAACATGCAGATGTGTGGCCTGCTGCCCAAGATAGTATGTTCAAGGTTGGGCTGCAGTGCCGTTTGTGGAGCATTTGTGGAGTGCGATGAGAGGCCATCTGCCACAGCCCTCAACAACGGCAGACGGCCCAACTCTGCGCCGTTCAATCCCTCTACTGGATCGCGACTGAAGCGCTGATGCACGCTGATCTCACGGCCGCAGGTGGTGTCGCTTCTGCTGACGGGCATGCCATCTGCCACCGACGATCACAACAACGCAATTGGGTTTGACAGGGTGAGTCACTGAACGCGGGTCATGGGTCAGACAAGCCCTGTCAACAAGCCATTGGCATTGCTGTGGTCGGTCTCTAGCAGACAGACGACGACTCGCCTAGCAGCAGCAGCAGCAGCAGCAGCAGCAGCAGCAGCAGCAGCAGCAGGCATTCGACGATCCTCGCTTGACACTCCTGCTTTTGTCTCTGGGCCAGCTACAAGAGGGATTGTGTAGCCTATCATTTTTGGAATGCCAGTTTTATTAAACTCAGCGATGGGCCAGTCGGCGAGCGCGGAGCTGCGGCGGAATCCGGAGCAGGAGGAACACTTTTACACCCAGTTCCTGTTAGCACAAATAATCAATTCTATTAGTTTTCCAGCTCTGTCTACTCCTTTGCAATCGATTGACGTCATTCTCGAGTTCTGCCCACCGCAGGCCAGCCAGGCGAGCGCGGAGCTGCGGCAGAATCTGGGACAGGAGGAAAACTTATGCACCCCGTTTCCGGTGCTCACACCAGTTGATTTTGTTGCTCTTCGAGCTTCTCATTGTTTTCAAATTGTGTCAAAAGTGCTGTTGCTGATTCCGCCCACCTGCAGGCAAGCCAAGCGAGCGCGGAGCTGCGGCGGAATCTGGAGCAGGAGGAAAATTTCTGCACCCAGTTCTTGGTGTCTGTGGACGCCGAGATCAGCCCGCTGCAGCTCGCCCGGTGCTATGTCGCTTCCTGGCCTTGGATGCCCGATGCGCTCGCCCTGACGAATGTCCTGGGTGCGTTCTCAGTTTGCCTAAAATCGAGATCTATTTCCGTTTCCTGCTGTTCATACATATTCCCCTTGATTATGCATGTCGACCATCTCTGCATGTAAACTTGGACAGGCAGGTGGAAGTGGCAGGCCGAAGATGCTGCCATGATGGCCGGTGGCAGCGGCGCCGCCAGGAACCGCTGGACCCTTGATCCCGGAACATGAACACGTAAACATCACATCAAACCAAATGTTCGGCAGATGTTCGGCATCTGTGCACAACGTGATTTCAAGTTGTTCCTCCCACATGATCCAGCCTGCCTGGTGCGGCGGAGGGCGGTAGAGGTACGGCAGGGGAGGGCGCCGAGGCTGACACAGTCATCTGCATTACGGCGGAGCCATGTCAGAGTACGGCGTCAGTGTTGATGCCACCAACAGTGGCAAGTATTTGTTATGCCTGCAGCGGAGGATGCGGGGGACACAGCAGGGGAGGGCGCCGAGGCGGACACCGCCACCTGGATGACGGGACTGGACGGCGGCGGCACGGGGTTGCTGCCGCCAGGCTCCGCCTTCCGCATGCTCGCGCAGGCAAGAAAAACAGGCAGAACTTTTCTCTTTTCAGCTTGTATTCAGTCATGCTGCATATGAAAGCGCATACTCGCTCAGATAAGCTGAGATTCCGGTTCAGTGCCTGTTCAGAAGTGCAGCAGTGATGGCATGGTCAAGGCAAGCGCTTGCCAAGGCTTTTGCGGTGATCATATTGAGTATGTATCTATTCCTGCTTCAGGGGGGCGCTCCAACGCCAGCCATCTCACAGGCGGCCTGATGGGTTTCCGGCTTCAGTAACCCCGGCCAGATCCAGCACGAGCCGGCAGGGCTCTAGTGTACACTACTTGGACAATCAAGGACTTCGAGATGTAAACCGACTGAGTCAAGGCCTTGACATAATTCCCAACCCTGCGCAGCAGAGGACGTTGGCGCAATGACTCAAAATTTCGGGGGACCTCGGATCAGCTTCGGAATTTGATGGTCGAACTGGGATATTCACTGGCAGCGTTCGCACCTCATGAGATGCGACTGCATTTCATGGCGTAGCGCTGCATAAGTTGCACGGCAACTGCTGAGATGCGCATCTCTTGTGGCGGTCCCTGACATAATTGAAACTTTGTTTTTCCGGCAATGGCAAGTGGCTCACACGCTCACCCTCAGCATGACACCACTCGCGACCACAAGCGATCGCTTCAGCCTCACAAAAGCCGCATGCGCCGCACTCTAACCTTACTCCGCCAGGAACATCGCCACAGCGCTAACCCAATGAGGCATGATGTGAAGGTGTTCCGCAGCGGTGCCAGCCACATCCACAGCGGAGTGAAGATGTGAGATGAGACGGCGGATGTGAGTGGCCTCAAAACCCTTCTGCAGGTGGTGCACAAAGGCTCATGAGAGTCATTGTGAGTGGCCGCTTGTGTGCATCCAATGGCGCACACGACACCCGAGCAACAGCAGCAAAACGTCAAAGTTGACGAAGTCCGTGACATTGCACGCTGCACCACCTCGAATGCTGGCACAGCATGCGCAGCGAATATGATTATGGTTATAACTTGCCTGAGCAACCTTTTGAGGCGTCCGCAGCCGGGACTGGTCGAGGCAATGACAAAGCCAGCGGTTGGGCCTGCCGGATCCTTTGTGAGCAGTAGTGCATTATTCTCGCTCAGGAAAGCCAGAGTGATCGTGTTGCAGCACATCTGGTGATGCTGTGTGGCTCGACGCATACGCTGCAGCTGCCCATTCAGCCGTGCGGTGATGCTGTTGGCCACTTTGGATCTGTTCAGCCGTCGCGCCAAGCGCCACCATGTCGGCTGCCGCCATGCGGCATGGGCCGATCTGTTGAACGGCAAGCGGCATGCGCGCCGCAATGCCTTCGAAGCTGACTGTGCAAAAGAACACGTGTCAGTGTGAGGGTGCGACTTCCTGTAGCAGCTATGGTGAGATCCATTCACCACTGTTTATCCAGGTATGCGCAAAGCAGGGTGCATCATATGCAGCAGGTGTACTCATAACACAGGGCGCCACTGGAGCTAGGTGTCAGCAGTATGAAAGTTCAAATGAAGCACACCGTCGAGCAGTAGCAGGGGCAGCTGATCTGCACTCCAGAAGATGCCATGTCGTGGCGTGAGCCAGCCGGCAGCGTCAAAACTCTGCCACAAAGCCGCTGTGACCAGGCCGACTTTTTTCATCTGCAGCTCTGTCCCTCGAACTTGATGCCGCGGAAGTTTCTCAGCGACCAGCAGTGTCATGGTGGCGTCCACAACTCCTGCGGAGTGCCAAAGTATTGTTATGACCTTTTCAGTGGCCAGCATTTCTGCTCTGGCGATCCACAGCTCAAACAGTGCTCGAATGAGTATCCACATCCTAACTGCATTTATCGTACAGAGCCCCGCCTAGCTTTCAGCTGCTTCGTGGTGCATACATGCCAGACGCGCTTGGGGCCACGCTGCCAATGTGCCGTGTACGCCCTCCAGGCCTGCAGCCAGCAGCAGACTAAATCATGTGAATCATAGACAGCGTGGGAACCACTGGACTCAGCATGGCAGCGTCTAGACTCGCCTGGGGCTGCGCCGCTGATGGTGACGCTGAGCGTAATGCCCGCTTGCTGACACGGCGGGCCTTGCAACGGCACCAGATAAGCGGCCATATTGTGTGCACCATTTTGCCCGAGGTTCCACTGCTCGATGGCCGCTGGCGCTGCCGCAAGTTTTTAATGTTGGTGAGCGCTTCATGCAGCTGCACAGCAGGCGACAGGAGCCGGAGCACCCTGGCTGGGATGGCAGTAGCGCTGCTGGACATCCTACTCTGCTGCTACGAGACAGGGAGAGTAGTGAGCTGCAACATCCTGCTGGCTGGCATGTCAAATGACGTCAAGTCAGCTGTATTGAGGGTGTAATGACGGTCGGATGGCCTCGAAGTCGACGGCTGCGAAGTGACGATTTTTCGCGGATCTGTGCACCGCAAATTACTTGCGAGTGCCTGCATTGATTGAGCTGGACGCTATCGATATTATTCATGTCGAATGACCTCTGTTCCTTGTAAGTTCCAGGCTTGCCTCGACAGGATCATTGTGCCGCCGATTTCGCCACAGAAGAGGTTCTGCAGCGCACACCTTGATGTGGACTTGCAGGGGCCGCATTCAGATTGTCCTGCAGGAGAATCACGCTTCAGTCGCGTCCTGATGGCATCGAGTGAGGGCACGATTCGCGAGGGTCAAATGCATCAGCAGCTTTGCTTTGCAGCTGCTGGCACATGTAGCTGAGATCAGCAGGAGGAAGCCGAGCGTGCAGTTATCTGCCTCGGCTCTCGTGGCCATGCTGTTTGAGGCAGCAACCCGCAACGAGCGCCGCTGCCGCTGGCGCATTGGCCTCATCGCTGGCCTCCTGGCGGCGGCAACGCTTTCACTGGTGAGCATGAAGTGCTGCATTCAGACCGGGGAATGCTAATACCACAGCTGTGACGCTTGTGTCAGAAAACACCTCATTCCCGTATGACCTGTGGACTGGCACAAAAAGGCGGCAAAACTCCAGCTGGCTGACGGCTTGCCTCCCTGCATGCAGACAGCGCGGAAGGTCGGCTACTCTTGGCATGGGCCAACTTCGAATGAGCCATGGGTGCCGCTCAATGATGTACACCTCCGAAAGTCTGAGACTTTCGGAACCGCCAGCCCTGCCATTGCACAGCAGCAGCGGGATGTCAGAAATTCGAACGCCAGCGCAAATCAGCCTGGCAGTGCCTCACATAACGGGACAACGGCACACCTGCCGACGGCGATGGCGGCGGCAGCGCAGCCGCACTCCATTCGCAGCATCGCCGGCATCATGGGTGCACTGCTTTCAGAGTTTCTGCCGAGCTGGACCTCCGCTTCTCAGCCAGCGTTGCAATTGCTGCATTCTGTTACAGACGGCCCAGCAGCAGTCAGCACGCGAGCCGGCGCATCCAGCGGCGAGGAGACGTCACTGCCGCTTGCGCCTCCCAGCATGGCCGGCAGGATCAACTGCACCGCCAGCGGCTATTGCAGGCAAGCTCTGAAGCCTCCCTCCTCTGCCCACTCTAAGAGCGTCAGTTTGATGCCACGCTGGCCGCGGGCCACTGCAGGGCGCATGCAGCGAGGCGCTAAGCCTGCACAGACCTGACAAATGATATAATAAAACCGGATGCACCCTAGCATCATGCATGGTCCCATTTATGTACCGTTAGGTTGTGCCGCTGACGTGTGCGCAGGCTGCCGCCGCAGTGTGGGCGTGACACAGCAGTACTGCGGCGACATCTGGAGCGCTGCCGGCCTGGCGGCGGCGGTCGCAGCTCGCGGCTTCCGGCTTCCGGGGCAGCCTGCCGCGCGGCCGGAGCTCATCCTCATTCTCGCAGGCGGCAGCACGCTGACGGCGGCTGTCAACCTCGTGCTGAACCTTCGCTCGGTGAGCAGCTGGAGTCTGACAGTCGAATGCGAAAAGAGGAGTATCAACTTGACCCGCGTTCAACGGCAGCCATTGCAGCTGTGCACGTCTCCCTGCATCATCTCCTGTTGATGTTCCATGCTATACAAACATCGAAGACTGACTACCTGGGCGACATTCGTTGGGCGTCAAAGCTGCCCTTTGTCTTGGCGCGCCATGGACATGTTGCCGAGACTGCAGCAGCTCCTCGACGGCATGCAATGCCAGCCCTCGGCGTTACTAACCTGCGCAAATATTCCTGTGCTGCAGCTGGGACTGGACAACACCCTCGTGCAGGTAGAGTCCGAGGCGACCTGCGGACGCTTCATGGCTGCGCTTCCGGATGCAGGCGCGCTGCACCTCCAGTCAGCGCAGCGCCGACGTCTGCAGCACATTGACCTTCGTTCCAACGCATGCCCGCGCATGAGCATATCAATTCTGCAGGTGGTGCGGTATACTGTAGTATACTGCAATTCATTCAAGCGTTATGCCCAGAGGTGACTTACGTCGCCCCAGCTGAGCACGTCTTGCATTGTTTTCGATAGAAAATCATATGATCCTGAAAGGATGTTATTTTAACCGAATTGTGTCTGCCGCAGGCTGCTCCTGGTACTCGGCCGAGCCCTTTGGGACGGAGGAGCGCCCGTACGCGGTCTTTGGCTTCCGGTGGCACATCATGGCGCGTCTCGCGCGGCTCTCCGTCAACGTGCTTGGCTTGGACACGGATGTGAGGAAGCTTCTTGTCAGCATTTCACAAGTACCTTGTTCAAGCCCGATGGCGCAGCATGGCGCGCCTCGTGCGGCTGTCCGTCTACGTGCTGGGCCTGCAGGTGTCCAGCTGGACACGGACGTGACACATGGAAACCTAATCATAAATGAGATGAGAGGCTGCACCCGCGAGCTGCGTGCCAGCGGCAAACAAATGGTCAGAGACGGCATTTTGCCGTCTAAATTGATTCGTCAGGAGGATTGTAGTCAAATTCGATGAATGTCTTCGACAGGTGATGCTGGCGCACGATCCCTACTTCTTCTTTAAGGCGGCGCCGCTCGCATCAAAGCACCTCGTCCTGCAGCGCGACGCCTGGGGCTTCCAGGGTGGGTTATTGTAAACATCCTGTTCAGCTCTTGTACGGCAAACACGATTGTGCCAACTAGTTGGGGCGTACTCAGTTGACAGGGCCCTTTCTGCGCCTCAGGGATGTGTTACAGCCAGTGCCAGCATCGCACCCTCAGACAGTCCGCCATCATCGCCAAAGCCTGTCACAGTGGCCACATGGTTTTGGTGCAGGTGTCAACTGCGGTGTGGTGTACTTTCAGAACGTGGCGCCGGACGGCCCTGTGGCATTTGCGCTCGCCGACCACGTCGACCGCCGGCTGCGCTGGTTCGAGATGTCCGGGGAGCAGTGGGTCGCACGTGAGTTTTCAAATATCAAACTCACGTGAATGATATTATGGTACATATTTCAAGACGCTGCCTCCTGCGCTGGTTCGAGATATCCGATGACCAGTGGGCCGCAAGTGAGTTCTGATGAATTTTCATGAACCAGATAGTGCATCATCGTTACGCTGGTCCTCATCCCGTGCTTGTCGTCATCATTGCTGCAGCAGCAGCACAAGCAGTGTGACGCCCTTGATTTGCCGCTCACAGTGGAACCTGGGAAATGCTGCTCTGACGGTCCAGCCGGCAAATGGTTCCGCCCTTTCAGTTCTGAAGACGCTGACGTCTCGGCGCCATGGCAGGGGTGCCATTCGTCGAACTGGGTTCCAGCCTGCCCTTCTGGGAACAGGTGATGCACTGAAATAAACCCCCTATCTTTCCGCCTTGATCCATGGCCAGTTTCGGACACGCCTTTCTGCACTGCACAGCTGCACTGGTGGTGCGCCAGGTGTCATCATGGTGCGGTGTGTGATATGCAGGCAACGTGGAACGATGTGCTGGAGAGTGCGATCCTGGGCAAGTGGCTTCTACCTGAGGCGAAAAATCTGCATGCAGGGCTGCCTGCGCATCTTCTCTGCTCGCTGTGCCATAGTGGGAACGCCAGACAGATTCACATCATGACCTGTCCAATCGTCTGTGTTGACCTGCCACTCGAATCTCAACAGCATCGGAATCGGCATTGATTGAAGCATACTATCAGCGTCTTGCAGGGCGGCCCACGTTCTTCGACACAATCAGCGGCCTGGCCAACACTCCCGAGGCATTTGCGGACCGCGATGCACGGTGCGCCGACTGCACCATCGGTGACAGCCTGCCACCCGCACAAGTCGCATGACGGCAGCCCTGCAGATCAGGCACCCAGAGAGTCAGGTGTTTGCCTCCCTCGGCAAGCCACCTGGAGGCTTCAGCTTCTGCTGCCCGGCGCACCCTTCCCGCCACAAGCTAGCTGTGTTTACTGAGCTGTGCTAAATGTGACCAAGTGTACCTCCGGTATGCAGCTCCTGCCTCACCTACACTGTCAAACGCTTCCAAATTCAAGATGCAGTTATGTTTCTGCCTGCGCGTGGTGGCCTGCCTGGACTGCTTCGACTTCTGCTTGTTCACCACAATCCATTTGCAGCGATATATCTCACGAAATTCTGGTTGCATTTCCGACTGCAGGGGAATTTGCTGTGACTTCTGCTGCCCGCCAAGACCCTTCCGCGCACTGCCAGTGTGTATCGCATAAACATCAAGAGTCAGACGTCTTTTTACTGCAGGGTAGTGTCTTGCCTGGGCCGCTTGGACTTCTACTGCCCGCCAAAATAACACTGCGGCGCACCTCCAGTGGTTCTCAAACATCTACGTGACACCTTAAATTTCCGAACGCAGTGTGGTGGCCCGCCTGGATCGTTTCAGCTTCTGCTGCCCGCCAAAACCCTTCCGCCCCGAGCTGCACGCCTGGCCGCATGCATGGCGGCCCATCGCCGGCGCCGATCCGGGCACGATGCTGACCGCCGACCTGCGCTTACCGCACTCTAACGGCACCTGGCCCTGGGTGATTGTTCCAGAAAACGAAAAGTAATCCCTCCCTGTTTTGGTCGTCATCAGACCTGCAGCTTTGTCTGCTGTACATTCCAGATTAGTCACAGTCCCCAGCAGGCATGCCGAGTCACAGTGCATGCCTGCACAATGTCGGAAGAGATTGTAGATACAATTTCAGAAATGTCACCTGCAGTGCAGACAGTTCCCTGGAAAAGTCAAACGGGGTGCGTTACAACCATGATGTCAAGCAGTCTGAGAGCAATGGTGCACGTGAGCAGGAGTTTGGGGGGCGGCCGCTGCCGCCAGAGAGGGGGCCCATGGCCGCGGCTTTCCAGACGCAAATCGCCAGGTGCGTTGCAGTGGCGATGATCTTGTCCAGGCGCGTTTCCAGTTACATGTGTGGTGATTGTTCAATCTTCACTACGCCGCTCGGCCAGCACCTGACCTCGCCAGCAGCTGCTGCCGCTGTGCATCACAATCGTTGGGACCCGGCATGAACCTCCCTTCTGCAGCCAGGGTTTCTTATCTTCGGAGTTCTGCCTTACTGGTACTCTCTTCCGTTTCTCATGCGGTCAAACTGCAACAATTCAGGACGATTAGCGCTTGTGGCCCCTGCAGCGAGGCGGGCGCCAAAGTGCCGATGTGGCCAGACCCAGAGATTGCGGCGCAGGCCGCTGCCGTGCCTGCGGCGCCAACCGAAGAATTTGCGTTTGCTCCGGAGTGGCTGGTGTCCGCCTGGGCCGAGCGCGGCTCGCCAGGCTACTGGGGCACAGATCCGCCGCAGGTTTGGCACAGCGTGTCAATATCCTTGTCTTGCAAGAATGTTTAGCACTGTCTTGCGAATGAGCAGCGCATAAGCCGGCTGCAATCGGAAATAGCCTTGTATAAGGCTATTCTCCTAATCAGGGGATGGCGCCTTCGTCTTCTGTGGAGCACAGGGCTGCTTCCGATCATCTGCTGGTCGTGCCGCTGCCAGAGGCTGCTGTATTTGTGTGTGAACACCTTTCTGACAACTCATGGTGCTTTGTATTCCTTGGCAGGTGGTGATCGCGCACACTGTGTATGTGCCGGCCCTACACCGTCTTCAAGAACCGAGATTTCAAATGTTTGCTTTTCGACACTAATGAAACGTTGCGTCATTTTTGTGGCGCGCAGGTGGTGATCGCGCACACTGTGTATGTGCCGGCCTACACCGCCTTCAAGAAGTATGTGTGGAAGACGCTGCGCTGGTGGCACTGGGGCGCTGACCAGGTGAAAGCAACATGTCCAATATATGAGTAAGTCGACCAGAATTTAGGCAGTGGGCTGGAAGTCATATCGTCGACCGGGAAAATCATATTGTCCTCTCAAAAAGGTATGTATAAAAGACGCAGCATTGCTGGTGCTGGGCCGCCAGCCAGATGTCGTGTTGCGCTTGGACATGCATCACTGGTGGTCTGCATTAACTGAAGTCTCCAATCATTGATGTCTCTGATTCCATGCGCAGCGGCTGCAGCCGGATGGGCAAGTGCGCTTTCCGTCATCCAGCGCCGAGCGGCGCCTGCCGCTCATGGTCGCCCTGGCGCCGGGCGTGAACCTCAGCACCAGCAGCCACGAGGCCTTCAGGCAGCTCAGCCTCCGCATCGCACGAGTATGCACTGTTTGTCAATGCGCCTCTACAAAGCACTTCATCCACCCTTTGGAACCCGACCTGCATCCGCATGCCCGCCTGCGTGAGACTCCATCCTTCCACACGCAAAAACTGGCTCGAAGGTTGGCATGCTGTGAGGTGGTCGGAATGGGATGGCGGCGCTGTGCAACCGCACCTATGTTGAAACATGACACATAAACATTGCAGGTGGCGGTGCTGGCGGGGCGCAAGCCGGCGTGGCCGCTGGCAGACTGCTCCAGCCCCTGGGTCGTCAAGCAAGGTGTGTCAGGTTTTAGAATGCATTCGTTGACTCCTGTCGGTTTGGCGTATGTTACATACGATGCAGCGCTACACTGCTGAACCAAGCGTGCGAGACAATTGGCGGATCCATCTAGCAGCATAGCAGGCAGTGTGCGCTGTGCAGAATCTCGTCCCGCAGTCTATGGTGTGGGTGCCGCAAGCTGTGGGTTCGATGTAGGCTTTGGTTTGATGGGCTCCGGAGCCTGGATCCAGGCCCGATTATAGGCATGCAGCAGAGCCAGTTCACGCAGCCAGTTCACGCGGCCACTACACGCGGCCAGTTCACACACTTCCGCAGGCCCAGCAGAAGGTGCCCAGCCAGGGATCATGCACAAAACCATCAATTCTGTACTAGAACAGAAGCCACATCAACACCAATACGCGTGGCATCTGCAGATGCGAATGCAAGTGACCCGGATGCGCCGCTGCACGGCGTTGACTCGCCATACGACGTCATTCCCTTCGGCCCCGCGCCGGCGGCGCCCGCGACCACGCGGTGCCTGTGGCTGCGCCACCTGGACAAGGTGCGTCTGTATTCTGTTTCACATCATGTATGTTACTTGAAATGTTTGCCTACCATGACGCGGTGCCTGTGGCCGCGCCATTTGGACAAGGTGATGCTTCAGGCTGCTTTGTGTTTTCGCAATGTGCAATTCCAGCTATCCCACAGCAGCGGTGCCCCAATTGGTCTCGCTGCGCCACCTAGACAAGGTAACGTCTCCGGCTGTGCTTTCCTTCTGGTGTTTGTTCTAGTGCTACTGGCGTCCCTAACGATCCTCGATGCGCCGCCGGCGCCGGCCACGACGTGGTGCATTCGGCTGCGCCCCCTGGACAAGGCGCGCCATCGGTTTGTTCGAAACATTGACATATGAAAATTTATATACAGCTGCATTTATTTGCCGGAGGCGACGCGGTGCCCTTTGGCTGCGCCACCTGGACAAGCTGTGTCCTGACCGTTTGTTTCTTGCTTGCTTTTGGGGAAATGTGCCGCAGTACTGCTATACAACGTCGTGCCTTTGGCTGCAACCCCCTGGACGAGGTGGCGCCTCAGGCGTTGTTCTTGCAAAGGCTCTCTTCCGTAACAGCGGTGTCCAGTTTGATCTCGGTATGCAGCGCAAACTACTGGACATCCTGAAATCTAGATCTAGATTTTCCTCAGGTTCTGCTGATGATCCAACATACTACCAGCAGCGCCAATGGCTCGTTGCTGCAGTTCTGCATTGAGCACGTTTCCTGACCACGAGAACTCGTTCATGTGCCGGTGGCGGCACATGAACGAGGCCTGAAAGAAGGTCAAAATTCCACAATATGCGTGGCGTGTTGCAGGGCTGCATTGAGCACAGCGGGCGGCATGGACGGCGGACGCCCTTGACGAAGTGAATCGGTTTTGAGATTTCCTAATAGTGCACATACTCATAATTTTCACACTATGTTGCCTTGATGCAGGGCTGCATAGAACGCGGGGTGCCCTTCCCTGATGTCGAGCGCATCCTGGCTGAGCTGGCCGCGAGCGGTGTCGATGGCAGTGCGCGGGCGGACAACACCCTGGTCCTGCCTGACGGCGTTGGCAGGCGGCGGGACAAGATCGGCAAGGTGCACAAAGCACGATCCTGGACTGACTTGATCATCCAAGCAGCACATGACAAACACACCTCCTCTGTGTACCTGACACTAGCCGTGCGAGGCGGCGCGGCTCAGCTGACCAGGCCGGTACTCAGCAGTACTGGAACAATCGAAAAGGTCTGTAGGGCAGGCTCGACGCATATCGGGCAGGTCCATGCATGATTATGGTGCACTTGAAAATGATGCGGACTGATTATGTAGCTGGCGTGCGTCCCCCATGACGACTGACTTGGCTGCAGATCCCAGCCCTTATGTGATGAACTGGTCCTTGGCACTATCTTGTAAGCTGCTGCAGCTGATGATGTGAGCCTGCAATGCAGGAACGCGAAAAAGACAGCGGCGGCGGTGCCGCCGCTCCGCGGTCAGTGAGCCAGAAGGAGCTGCAGAAGGCTTTGCGGCGCTTGGGCGGGGACCATTCCGTGATCTACGTGCCGGATGTGGAGGTAAAGGATCTGGCGCCGAGGCTGGTTGCCCGCGCGTCGGGCATTTGCCCGCTCATGCGGGAGGCGATGCCGCCGCCGCCGCCGGAAGACAGCGGCACCGGCGATGATGGCACTAAGTAGTAGACTCTTGCCGCATATACTTGTAACAAGCAGCTGACATATCGCATGCACACCAAACGTGAAAGTGTGCGAACAAGATCTGATATGATAATCATGTAATCAGATTCAGTCATGCCAGGAGTGCCGATGAGGAACTTGAGTTGACGTGCATGTCATTCCACGCTGCGCTGCATGTGCGGACGCCGGTGATTGCCCAACTTGGCGACGTTTCACACTTGCGCTGAAACGTTTGGTTTAATTTCCCGAATTCCAAGACATGGAGCAGCCTGAGGGAGATACTCAAATGCAGCCGAGTCCAGGCCCGCACACTACGTGCCGCTCTCTGTTGTGCAAAGGTGACACAACAACCACCCTGCTGATTTTTCGCAGGGTGGCGCATCGCATCGCATCGTGGTCCGAAAGGGGACGCTGCGAAAGGCAGAATGTTGCCAGGAGCGCAGCGCGTGGCCGCTCAAATGTTCTGGGCCGGGCATGGCCAACCTTCTAGACCTTGGAATGGTGATGCTGCTAAGACGGGGCTCGCTGCTCTGATAGGCAAAAAGCGCCGCGGACGGCGGACGATGCCCGGACATTCGGCAAGCGGCGGCCAAAATGCGTCTGCTGCAAATTTCAAACCCTGATTTCAGCCTGGAAGGCCGGCGGCCGGTGACGCCCGAGACCGCTCAGGCATGAGCATGCGCCGCTACACTCCGCAATCGAGAAAGATTCTTGCCGTGAAGGTGTACGTCGCCATGACACACAAGGGGTTTGTGGCCGTGTCAGCTGATGGCAGCAGCGCCTGGCATGCGCTTGTGCCGGCTAGGCAGACAGCACTGGCATCACTAATTCTGTCGCTCGTAAACGTGCACAACAGCCCTCCGCAGCCCGGATGTGCCTACGCCGTGGAAAAAACCCACGATGGTGTGCAGAGAGGACAGGCCTCACAAGGAGACGACAGGCGAAAGAGAAGAGAAGATTGGGCGGGGCGCAGCATTGCGCAAAGGGCAGGCCCGGGCACCGGCCTTCGGAAATTGCGAGGACTGCCAAGTCCTCACGACTCGAAAGGAACTCGCGACTTTACATGGATGGAGGGGCGTTCAAATGATATTCGAATTCAAATGAAATTTGTAGCAACAATAGACACGGGTGTCCCTAACCAGCAGGCAACTACTGGCCGCCGCGCAGGCGCAGCACCAGGTGCAGCGTCGACTCCTTCTGGATGTTGTAGTCGGCGAGCGTGCGGCCGTCCTCCAGCTGCTTGCCGGCGAAGATGAGGCGCTGCTGATCCGGTGGAATCTGGAGCAAGACAAGTCACAAGTCAGCAAAGCAGGCAAGGAAGGATAAACCACCGACAGATCAAAAGGGGCCGCCGCATCGCAAAGTTCGACCAGAGCCCGCAAAATCCTGAGCCATTGGGCAGCATAGATCAGGCGACCACGCAGCTGAGTGCGCAAACCGCTCACCCCCTCCTTGTCCTGGATCTTGGACTTGACGTTGTCAATGGTGTCGCTGCTCTCCACCTCCAGCGTGATGGTCTTGCCGGTCAGCGTCTTGACGAAAATCTGTGGCAGAGGAGCGCGCACGTCAGCTGCTGACACACATGACGGGGACGGGGCATCTGCACGTTCAGTGAGAGCAGTATGCAACCAGCTTTGTGTCAACTCAGTGTTCAACAGCAACAGAGTGTCACACAGCTCGCTCGGTCAATGCAGCCAACTCATCGACACACTGGATACAGCAAGGCACCTTGACAGAAGCTAACACGAGCTAAACACGAGCTGATGGTAGCTGAATTTTGTACTTTTAAGAGAAAAAGCTTAAACAGTGAGCAACTTTGTTGCTCACCTGCATGCCACCGCGCAGGCGCAGCACCAGGTGCAGCGTCGACTCCTTCTGGATGTTGTAGTCGGCGAGCGTGCGGCCGTCCTCCAGCTGCTTACCGGCAAAGATGAGGCGCTGCTGATCCGGCGGAATGCCTGCGCGGCATCACCAAGTCCAATCAAGCGGAAGAGTAAATCACCCCGCAGCAGGACTGGCTCCATGGTGATGAATGTCAAGTGTGCGTCGACACACACCTGCACTTTTTACACTACTGGTTGTTGAAGGACGCAATTTGACGCTGCGGCAGGCTGTTGAGAGCGTGCGTCAAGGTGCTTACCCTCCTTGTCCTGGATCTTAGACTTCACGTTGTCGATGGTGTCCGAGGACTCCACCTCCAGCGTAATGGTCTTACCGGTCAGCGTCTTGACGAATATCTGCCAGCGCAGGGACACACGTCAGTTTCGATGCGCCTCCCAAGCCACCCTACATCCTCGACCATAGCACGGACTTGGGAGCAACACGAGATGTCTGCAAACCCAGAGCAAGTGTGAAAGCTGGAAGTCCTCTCCATCATTTATATGTGACATGACAGCGGCCACGACTGCAAACTTGCACTTGCGCATTCGCACCCCCAGCGCCTCTGGCAAGTGGAGCGATTGCCAGTTCCGTGGACAGCTCATCCATTCCAGCAAAGCGCTACAGCAGCGAGCTCACCTGCATGCCACCGCGCAGGCGCAGCACCAGGTGCAGCGTCGACTCCTTCTGGATGTTGTAATCGGCAAGCGTGCGGCCGTCCTCCAGCTGCTTGCCGGCGAAGATGAGGCGCTGCTGGTCAGGCGGTATCCCTGTTTGAAAGTAGCGCACACACGGAAGAGTGAGCAGACGAGCGGACTTGGCAGTGCGATGCCAAAGGTGAAGTAGGGTTGGGCGAGCTGGCTGGAAAGCAACGTTACTGGGCGCCTGCTGCGTCACAAACGGCTGCACAGGCTGTTTGCCGCGCATTCGAGCCGGAGTTAGCGCCGCAGACGCCATGCAGGCGCCCAGCGTTTAAACTGGGGTTACCAACACGAGTGTCCTCTTCAGGGAAGCTGGAGCGTCCAGGCCAAGCGCAGGGCCCGGAAAACAGCTCACCCTCCTTGTCCTGGATTTTGGACTTGACGTTGTCGATGGTGTCGGAGGACTCCACCTCCAGCGTGATGGTCTTGCCGGTAAGTGTTTTGACGAAAATCTTTTGGATGAAACATGGAACATGGTCAGTGACGCACGTAAAACAATACAACAGCGAAACACTTGCCACACAAGAAAGCTCAGTGATATGCATGCAAAGAAGACAACCAGCATTCTCAGGAAGCAACACAAGTGAGAGCCTCTGAGGCATTCACCTGCATGGTGGCGAGCTTTTGAGACGCAGGGAGTCCGCAGGGCCGAGCAGAGAGGTGCTGGGAGCTGATTGCAGGGCTAAGCACAAGAGAGAGAAGCAGATCTGAGCTCCCGACAAAGTGACGCGCACACTTAAAAAGTGCGCCGAGGAGGGACGCTCACCGGGTTAGACGGGACTCAGAGCACTTGATGCTCCGTGATTGGACAGATGGCGAGGCGCAGTTCGAGCTCACCACATCCGTTTGATTTGCGCGTTTGAATCGCTGTTCACGCTCGCGAGTCCTTGTCGTGGCGCTGGCGAAGCCTGCCGCAGAAGTTGGTCGAGGATCAATTTGAACAGGCCCAGGTGGTGCACTTTCCGAGGCGCATTGAGAGCAGAGCGCTCACAACAGCAGTATGGCCGCCTCGGGTGGCACGGCTGCCGTCGAAAAGCATGACGGGGCGGCCGAACAGCCGCCGCTGGCCGTGCCGTGGGCGCATGCGCTGCTAATCGTTGGCGCCGCGCTGCCGCTGTTTGTGCCTGTGGACACGAACGTCAACGTCATCGCCACGGCAACGCTGACAGTGTTCATCGGCTGTCGGCGCTCCGTCAAGCCGGACCCGCCGGAGGACAGCATGTCGCAGAAGGTGTGGAATACCAGGCGGCTTCACCCATTGCTGTGTTTGGGGCAGCGCCCCAAACACAGCGCAATCGACAATATCTCTGTCGTGCTGTGCATGCAGTATCATCTGGATGCTAGTCGCATGCTTAAACACTCACGTGTGTCAAAGCCTTGCAAGGCAGCTTTCATACCTTGTCTTGCCCCTGCAGGACGCGATGCGGTTTCCGCTCATCGGCAGCGCCGTCCTGTTCAGCCTCTTCGTGCTGTTCAAGTTGCTGCCAAAGGTGGGTGCGCGATGCAGCTTGCATGATTTGCATGCGCATGTCTGCTTCAGAGACGGGGTTCAGCCGCATGCATGCCTGTGTTTGGCGCGGATCTGCAGCGCAAGCTCTGTCGGAAATGGATACACTGCAGTGTGTCGAAGTCATCAGGTCAGCTCTGAGGGTTTTTCAAATCATTCAAACTTGCAGGACGTGGCGAACGCGATGCTGACAGCGTGCTTTATTGTGCTCAGACATGCTCGCGCCGGCGGCCCACAGTGCAAAATTTCAATGCCCATGTTGCGGGCTGAAGCAGTCCACCCTCTGACCCCGCAGGACCTGGCGAACGCGGTGCTGACGACGTACTTTGTGGTGCTCGGCACGCTGGCGCTGACGGCCACAATGCTCAGATTGGCAGCGCTGCATCATTTCCGAGTCACAGTGCTTCTCCGTGAAAGCAATGCTGCCGCAGGACCTGGTGGAAAACGCGGTGCTGACGGCGCTCTTCGTAGTGCTCGGGCACGTTGGTGCAGACATCTTCGGTGCAAGACATCCTCGGTGCAAAGTGACTGAAGCAACGTGTCGGTGACAAGGTCCAAACCTCTCAAACCTGCAGGACCTGGTGAATGCGGTGCTTACCGCATACTTTGTGGTGCTCGGCACGCTGGCGCTGACGGCCACGGTGCTGCCGGCGGTGGAGGTGGTGCTGCCGGAGGCCCAACGGCAGCGGGTGCTGCTGGCGTACAAGGGCCTGCGCGTGCCCGTGCTCATGAAGGTGAGGCAGGAGTTTTTAGAGTACTTCACTCCTTCAAGTTTCCCTTACATATGCGCGGGTGGAGGTTGTGCTGCCGGAGGCCCAGCGACAGCGGGTGCTGCTCGCTTTCAAGGGCCTGCGCGCCCCCGTGCTCATGAAGGCAGCATGGTTACATAGTTCTTGCGGCAAAACGTGCTTCCTGTTGGTGAATGCTGCGCTTCCGGAGCGGCGGCGGCAGCGGGTGCTGCTCGCCTGCAAGGGCCTGCGCATCCCCGTGCTCACGAACATCAGCTGTAATGTTCTATGGCTCTTTCCGCCCTCAAGACTGGGAGGGGGCTGCGCTGCAGCAGCTGGGCTGCTCGCAGACAAGGGCCTGCGCTTGGAGCTTATTTAGAACCTTCCCAAGAGTCCCCTGTCCTTCTGTACTGCATCAGTGCTACTACGGTTGCGGTGGCGCATGTGCAGCCGCTTGTTTGCGCCACTTTCTGCTGCTGTTATAGTCAGAATAAAGCTAGTAAATGTGATGAATGCCTGCAGGAGCCCATGGACCTGGAGCTGACAATGCCGGAGCTGCTGGCGGGTGCCGCCAGCGCCGCCTTCTGCTCCTGATGCTTTCAGAACATTTCAACGAATACTTGTTACTGCTTGCAGGAGCCCAAAATCCTGGAGCTCATTGTGCCGGAGCTGCTGGCCTTTCGCTGCTGGTGCTACGCCAACAAGCACTGGCTGACGAAAAAGATAGCTTAGTAACCGAATCCTATCGCGCGCAGGAGCCCACGGATCTAAAACCAACGGTGCCGGGGTGGCTGGCGGGCACCGTGACACCGCACTCTGCTGCTGATACCAAGTCACTCGCAGTACCCACTTGGCTGGTGAACTGCAGCCCTGACACATGCGACTCGTACTGCGTGCAGGAGCCCACCGACCTGGAGCTGACAGTGCCGGAGCTGATTGCTGGCGCCGCCAGCGCCGTTTTCTGCTGCTGGTACTACATGTCAAAGCACTGGCTGGCGAACAATGCGCTGGGGCTCGCCTTTGCGGTGCAGGGCATCGAGCACCTGTCGCTGGGCGCCGTGTCAACAGGTGCATGTAGCTCAAACCCTCACCTTGATGCAGCACTGCAAAATGCACATTGCGAAATCTTCACATTGCCTCACCGCCACCTGCTTCTGGTTCGGCATCATGCGTCCTGACAGGGAGCAGCATCCGCCCAAGGTGCCCTCTTGCAGGGCCAGACATCGCCCGGCTGTGCCGTCGGTCGACTTGCGTGGCTGAGCCCCGCTGTCTGAGGCACTGCAGGCGTCATTCTGCTGGCGGGGCTGTTTGTGTACGACATCTTCTGGGTGTTCTGCACGCCCGTCATGGTGTCGGTGGCCAAGTCCTTTGACGCGCCCATCAAGCTGCTGTTCAAGCGCGCCGGCGACACCGGCCCGCAGCCCTTCAGGTGCGTCCAGTACACTGATCACGATGGACCCACCAATCTGCTGTTCAAGCACGCGCTGGCGACATTTGCCCGCAGCCTTTCAGGTAGGGCCTGGACGCACTGTACACAGGTTGACGACACATCAAAACAGCTGCAGAATTTGGATGCCACTGTCCGCTTTTCAGTGCGCCACTGTAGAAATTGCAGAGCGCTGACAGCACTTGGCCAGAGTGTGTTTGAGGTGTCTCTCGTGCTATCGTCGTCCACTGTCTCCTTCGTTCCCTTGCCACTCCCTTCAGCATGCTGGGCGATATAATCGACTGGCGTATCGAGGTTGATGCTGCGACGCCTGTCATTTTGATGTCCACTTCATATTCAATTGTGTTTCTGTTCAATCCCCTGCAGCATGCTGGGCCTGGGCGACATCGTCATCCCCGGCGTCTTTGCGGCGCTGCTGCCGCGCTGTGAGTCTCAATCTCTTCAATGTTATCTCTCATGTCTTATCAAGTGCTCTTCCAATTGTTTTGCAGCATGCTGGGCCTGGGCGACATCGTCATCCCGGGCATCTTCGTGGCGCTGCTGCTGCGCTACGACGTGCACCATGGCGGCGCGACCGCCTACTTCTACAGGTGCTGTTTGTAGGATTGACATTCTAGAAACCTTCTGTTGGAATGCTCTGCTGCGCTACAACGTGCACCACAGCAGCGTGACCGCCAACTTTCACAGGTTCTGCTTTTAACGTTCAGACCCTAGCACCACCTTCTGTTCGCTTGCTCTGTTGTGCTACGTGCACCATATCTACAGGTGCCACTTTTGGGCACTGCTTGCTGGCTGCATGCCCAACCGCATGGCGTTGCTAGGACAGTGACAGTTTCATGATGCGGGCATGGGGCAAATCTAAACGACAAGTTCTGTCATGGTGCGCTGGCTGTCAGAAACCAGGAGTTGCAGCCAGCACGGGGGCGCACAGTGTGCAGGGGCACGTGTCTGTGCGCATGCCGGTTGCGGAAGCTTCAAAAGCCGGCGGCAACCCGTTCTCGTTGTCGCTTGCAGCGCCTTTGGCGGCTACGTGGCGGGCCTGGTGGCCACCATCGTCGTCATGAACGTGTTCCAGGCGCGAGCAGTTCACTGGAACCGATCCAACATGAAAAGTGCTCGACGTTCACTTCTCAACTTGCTGTATGTTTCGTATTGCAGCCGGCGCAGTCGGCGCAGTCGGCGCTGTACATCGCGCCGGCCATTCTGGGCGCAGTTTGATCTAAACTGGACACGTAGTTTGACTCGAAGTTTCTCTATCGCATGTGCCGCAGGCAGCGCAGCCGGCGCTGCTGTACATTGTGCCGGCCGTTCTGGGCGCGGTGGCGCTGCATGCGCACGTCCGGGGCGAGTTCTCGAAGGTGGGCATTTGTATTGGGCATGGCCTTCAGGAGCCGATTGCAACACACATCAAAAGTTGGTTGTCATGCTGTTGAAAATTAGACACGGCCTGCGGCCATAGTCATGCGGCCATAGTCACAGAACCTGCTTGCCCTGCTAGCAGCACTCGGCAGCGCATGAAGCTGCCTGCTGCACCCGGGCACCCGCCTGGCTTCATCAGCAGACTGATACGGCAGGCCCTGCCCAAGGCAGCGGCGTCGGATGCGCCTCTCGCAGGCCCGCAGCGGCGCCTGCCGGCCGTGCCCCATCGACACTGGGCACATTGCTGCGTCTGCCGCTTTCTGGAACGAGACATCGCGAATCGACCTCTACAATGCTCTGTCCAGTTGGCCCTGACCGTGCGCCGCTGCTGTTCGTCACAGGTGCTTCATTGGAGCGAGTCACCGGAGGAGGAGCAGGAAGCAGGCGATGCGGCGGGCGGCCCTGTAGGGAAACAGACGGCCCTGGAGTCCGTGGCAGAGGACAACGGCGAGCCGCCGGCGGCGACCGAGCTGAAGAAGAGCAGATGAATCTTTCAAGTGAGAATGTGTCGGTCGTGCAGATGTGTCTGATGGTGCATGAAGGGTGTGTGCGGAGGACTATGAATTTTAAATAACTTGGCAATGGGCAAGTCGACAGCACATAAATGAGAAGCAGCTCCAGACAAAGCAGTAGCCTCAGAAGAAAAATCAACCGCGGTTCTCACATCCTGTTCCAAATACAATGCCCCGAAATCCCCTCACTGTTCAGTTCGAAATTGGGGGCAGTCAATACATGACTCCACAAGTTGCCGAGTTTCACACAAGTGTCCAATCCAGCAACCAGACTTATGACTGCTCAGGATAGGCCCACTACTTAAATAAAGGTCCGCCGCGCCACAGCAGGGAGAGCGATCGGTCCACATATGGTACTCTGTCGTTGGGGAATTCGCAGGGCTTCCACAAGCTACCACAGGTCGGTTATTGTATCACGCAGCAGCCGCCTTGCTTTACGTCCATGGCGGATATGGCGCCGCTGTCTCCGATCTGCGTCAACCGGTCCGCGACCTTCGGCAATAAAAGCCTGATTCAGCGCTTCTTCTTCTTAGCAGCAGCAGCAGCAGCATGTCCAAGGAATGGGCAGACAGTCAAAGCATCTGCGCAGAAGGGATGCCGCACCAGATAACCTCTGCCCAAGACTGTATGGAGGGCAAGAACTGCAGTGGGCCGGTTCGCAGCCGCCGGCGCTATGCAGTCGGTGACAAGCTGGCCGAGTGTGACTGGTTTACATCGAGTTGCATCAGGTCAAAACGTGACTTGCCTGCGCGGCAGTTGGCCGATCTGTGGCCTGCTGCGCCATGCAGTCGGTGACCAGCTGGCCGAGCTCTGCGCCCCAATGCTTGGGGTGCGGCCGGCGGTAGCCCCGCGCCACACGGGTCGCATAGATCTGAAACTCCTGCGGCGGCGCAAAGAAAGCGATTCAGCTCCATGAGAACAGCTGTATGGGAACAACTGTGGGAACAACTGTTTGCTGTGCGAATAAACCATCGTGTAGCGTACGATCGTCAATCTTGAAGTTCTGCTCGGCGGCATTGATAAAGGGTGGACTGCACGCGCAGTTTCCAGGCGGCGCTAGCGCAGCACGCAAAAGGGTGCCGATGCCACAGTAGGAGGGACAGCGCAGACAAGAACCAATGGATGATGCATCATAATCAGGAAGATCATGTGCATGACAAAACACCAGTGTGCCGGAGTTTCAGTGGGCAGTCCCCGGACACCCTACTCACCGCATTTCTGGTCGTAGGGTTTGCCGAGCACCACCTCCAGCGCCATATTGAGAAAGCTGCCCGTCTGGCCTGCAAGCAAGTGCGGCAGCATACCGAGAGCACAGTCAGAGATACTTCAGAAATACACGGGATGCGATGCAAGTGCGACAGCGAGGATGCACGACGCAAAAAGCAGCGGACAAAAACCCGAACCTACGTTGTAAAATTACAACGTAGGTTCGGCGCTCTGCTGACGGCGGCATGGCAGCCCCTGGAGATACGCGTGCAGTTTCGACAGTGGAAAGCGTGCACGCAGGCGTCACATGGGCGGACGTGGGCGGATTAGGTGCCTCATCAACGGCTACAAGTGCAGGCGGCTACAGGTGCAGGCAGCCAACAGCGTGGTTGTCGACCGGTACTTAACGCCAACAGCACCCAGCAGGCAGCGGAGCGTCAGCTGTTATGCATGTATGTGACAGACGTAAATCTAGTATCGACACATCGCAATAAAAGAAAAACAATTAATTTTATTTGGAATGAACTGTCCTATAAGGTCGTACAGCTCGTGGTCTGTCTGGTCGCTGCCCACGCAGCGCAGCTTGCGCATGATGGCGATGGCGTTTCGTACACTCAACTTCTTGTTTTGTTTCCAACTTGAAACATCTTTACCTGTCAAGTCGTACAGCTCGTGGTCTGTCTTGTAGCCGCCAATGCTGCGCAGCTTGCGCATCATCGTCGCGCGTTTGCCGCTCCTGGCCATCAGGGACTCCGGCGCCTCGACCGACTGCGGACCCCCCGCCTCCTCCTCGGTCGCCCGCTGCTTGCTGCACGCCAAGCATGTACAGCTTTCGGAGTTCGAAAACCCATAATGCACGTTGGGTTATCAGACCTTAGGCTGGCGCATGGAACCCTGCAATTCAACCGCCTCCTCCTGGAGGTTGCACATCTAGCGCTCCAGTGCCAAAAAAAACATTGGCCCAGCCGCCGGGGCGACTCAAAGCGATGACAGCATATTGCGACAGAACGAATGAGACACCCGGAATCTCACATGGACTTGAAGGCTCAGCATGGCATTATAGGGATTCCCGAACATCTTTGCTCTTCATTAGCATGTGTGGAAACTTACAGACTTGAAGGACTGGCTGGCGTCCAGCGCCTCCACCAGAGGTTCAGGCTTTACTCGTTCTCCTCACTTCCCATCTTGGATGACATCGGAGATTCTCACATGGAATTGGAGGACTTGCTGGTATCCAGTGCCTCTACCGTGGCGTGCAGCCCAAAATCCGTCAGCTTGGCGTCCCACCGCTTGGCGTCGCCTGCGTTGTTAGGGGAGGACTGTAGGGAGGTTGATGGGCTAGATCCTGTGAGAATACAATCGCAGGGACAAGCAGTATGTGTGTGCATCGTGCGGGCGCGACCTCTGGCCGCTGACGGTCGCGACCAGATCCCTGTGCGCCGACGGCGTGACAAAGCCCACAACAGCCCGGAGGCGCTCCGATCCGCCTTCCCACAGCATGCATGTCCTAGAGCATGTGCTGCGCACCCGTGAGCAGCACGTTGTCCAGCTTGACATCGCGGTGGATGATCATGGGGCTATGCCGGTGCAGATAGGACAGCCCCTGCGCGATCTGGATGGCCCACCGCAGCGCATCCGAGTAGGTGTAGATGGTCTGTGTGCGCACATTTCAACGTTCATGTAGGTTTTCATAGTATCATATTCCCCTACTGATTTGAATGGCCCACCGCGGCGCGTCCAAGTAGGTGTAGATGGTCTGCGGGCGCAAATTCAGGGTCTGATAGTGTCATTTCCCACTGCTGGTCTGGGTGGCTCACCGCAGCCCATCCGAGTAGACGGTCTATACAAGGCAAGATCAGAATGATTGGAATCTGTTGGCAGTGTTGCTGCTGCTGCTGCATTTTTGCGCTTCTCGCGATAGGGATGGAGACGCACAGCAACAGCTGCCAGAACGCTATTGCAACAAGATTGCCCTTCTACATGTCGTGCAAGTACAGGTGATGCCAGTCAGTTGTCGCAGCGATGTGGCCACCGCCTGCCAGGCGCCTGCCAGGCACAGTGTGGGCAAGCGGCGCTGCATCGACAAGCAGAGCGCGTGGGTGGGTGCCTGGGTGTGTGCAGCCAATAAGCACCCACATGCTCTGCTTGTCATACGGCTTGGTGCAATGTGGGTTTCTGCAGTTGAGTTGGGTTTCAATGTGTTACCTTATTGTAGGAAACCATCTGGTCGCGCACGAGGTCCCGCAGCGCACCCCCTGTGCACACCTCCACCACCATGAACATGCTCTCCGGGCTCACCTGCGCCGGAAAAAGCGAAACCAATATCTGCAGAATGCATAATGCAAGAAGTGCATTGTAGGCATCTCGAGCATCACACGCTGCCAGGAATGCAGCCTCTGGCCTCGCCTGCACCGCAAGGGCAAGGAAGCCAACAGAACGGAAACGTAACAGCAAAGGAAAATCTGCACGCCAAGCAGCATGGCACCTTAGGTTCGCCAGAATTGAACAAGAGAGGTCCTTTAGAGGCGGGACTTTATTCGTACAACTGGAATCTCCCAAATGTTATGAATCGCACCTCCTTGCCGCCGTCTGATGCGTCGAAGCCCAGGCCTATGACCTTCACAATGGACCTGCGCGCAGAACATCGATCAGAGTTGGCCGAATGTATGAAATGGGGAGCCGAATGTATGAAATGGCTTCGCCTGGGCCTGCAACAGCGGAGTCACGGCGGCGGTGGCAATTGCCAGACGCAGCGTGCCCCTGCGCGACTGGCGGCGGGCACGGTGCGCGAGAGGCTTCGAAGCCACAAAGAAGCATAAAGGCAGCGCCAAGGGTGATCCAGCGATGGCAGCAGCCAGGGGCGCTGTGTTGTCTTGCGTCCGTTTCCAGTCCACATTCGAAACAGGAGAAGATTCGAAAAGCGCACGGGTGGTCCAGCGAGCGCAGCAGCACGCCCTCCTTTACAAAGTCCTCGAGGTCTGTGGAATTGTGGAACAGCTCCGCCTTGAGCGTTTTGACCGCCACCTGCAGACAGGGGGGGATAATAAGTTTGACTCTCCAAAAACATGAAACAAATGCAGCTTTGGCCATCCTAATCCTCCTGCCCAGCGGTGCGCCGATGGCGTCAACCCAGCTGGGCAATTCGTTGCAGTGCGCCGCGTGCGGACTCGCGCAAACAAAGACATTTGGCCAGGTGTGGGCCGCGGGAGACTTGCAAGCTGGTAGGGTTTAGGGTTGGGGTGTTGGACCCAGCTGTTGGACCCAGTCCGTGTGCACCGTACGTCCAGTGTAGAAGGCAGCAGGCGCATGGCTGTGTGCAAAGCACAGCCTGTGCCGTCAGCGGGTGCGCCTATTCAGCGCAGCTGTACCACACCTCAAGCGCCTGAGCTGCTCTCAAGAACATCATACAGGAATTTTTAGGGTGCAAGACGCACCTGCTTGCCAGCGCCGCCGGTGTTTGCATTACCCAGGCGGCACAGGTCCACTTGATATAAATGTATGGTTATTGTAAGGGTTAGCGTGCACCCCCTTGCTGCCGCCACCAATCTTTGTGGTGTCCAGGTGGTAGAGGTCCGCTCGAATCAATATAGCAATGCAGGGTTTGACAGGGTTTAGGCCGCACCTCCTTGCCGGTCTTTGCGTCGTCCAGGCGACACAGGTCCACTTGTGCGAAAGCTCCGGCCCCCAGCGGCCGCACCTGTGCAAGGGAAGATCCGCAACCTCGGCCCGGCCTGAGCCACATACCACAGTAGACCGATACCACACCGGACCACTCCAAAACAGTGATGCTCTTGGAAGAGCGCTGGAAAATCGCACAAGCGTGGGGCGCGAGGGATGGATGTAGGCGATGCTCGTGAGATAGTAGACCACTGACAATAGCACACACGCTCATAGTGTGTTCCAAAAACGCACACGTGTGAGGCGCGACGGCTGGATGTAGGCGTCGCCCGCAACCTCCTCGAGTGCCTTGAAGCGGCCCACCACCTCCAGCGCCAGCGAGATTTTCCTGCATTACGGTTTGTAAACTTTGTACGTCTCAAAGCCGCCCGCCACCTCCGGCAACAGCGAGGTCTTGCTGCGCCAGACATGACACTAGCGTCACCCACGCCGTTGGTGATGCGGGCGCAATTCGAAGAATGAAGGAAGTAACAATGGACACTGGAGCAGCGGCTCCGGCGGACGTGACAACGCTGGCGTGACGGCCGCCCCTCAGGCGCGACATGCATTCGATGCTCGAAGCCGTTTGGCACAAAAACGGCAGGAGGCCGCGGTGTATATCCACATGGTAGACATGCAAGCTGGCGCGGCTACCCCGCACTATCAGGCTGATCTGCCGCCTTTTCATCATGTAAGGCATCGCACCTGGCAGCGTTGGACCACGCTTGGTAGCGGACTTGGTGGACGAGGCCGATTCCGATCGTGGGGCGTCTATGCTGGGCTTGTCGATCGCGCCGCCGTCGCCGCCGGCGGCGCGCGCGGCAGCTGCAGCAGGTCCGTCAGGGCACTTCAGGTATCAGCTCCAGTGAGGTGAGGTTGCAGTTGAGCATGCGGCGCTGCACAGCATGCGCTTACTACGCTGCCGCAGCAGCAGCCTCCAGCTTAAAAGTGATGGCAGCAACACTTACCACCACTCAACAGCGTCCTCGGACCTCAGATTTGGGTGCATCTGCTGGATTGGGCTCAGATAGGGGCACAGGCGCGCGCAGTTTTTCAAGCAGAGGGCCTCGAGAGGTCTGAGTTGTCGTCGCGCGGCAGGCCTCGATCAGAGCAACCACAAGAGCTGGTTCAGGCACGGCAGGCCGTATTCGATCATCTGGTGGCGCCGGGACAAGCTTGCGTCAGCATGCAGGTGAGGCCGATGAGGCCCGACAAGATGTGCGCACCGTTCGCGGAAGGCGATACAGGTGCGCCGCTAACGTCCAAGGAGGAAGCTGAGTTCATGGCGCCCAGGCCTCTTGCTTCTGCCGGATGTGCAGATGCGCCTGTTTGCGTCGGTGCCATGGTGGCGTCGGACAGCGCGTTGGGAGGCACGTGACAGCCGCGCCGGCGTTGCGCAGCAGGCCAAGTCGTCCCGCCGGCCTCAAAGAAGACCCTCAGCAATTCTGCATCATGATTCAGCCAGCTGAAGTACATGCCGTCACGAATTTTTGAGCTGGCAGCCATGACGACTGATTTAGTGCCCACAAAAGGGGCTGACAATGACAGATGTGGACAGACATACAGACATACATACCGCGAAGTAGTGCATCGATATGCCAGCGGAAGAGGCCTGCATACACTGTCCCGCCCAAACGAGCGTGTGAGAGGTTGCACCTGATCGCGAATCTCAAGGCGGCCCGGCAGCAAGACTCAGTGGAGCTATACTGCAGTCCGCAAGCCTATCGCACTTGAAGATGCTGTGGGAGCAAGTGATGCCCTTACCTCGCAGTTTCACGAAGATGTGACAGGCGATGCGAGCCGAGTGGACGGGTCACTGCTAGGTGCCTGTGCTTCTGTGATCAGATCCACCCTTGCAAAGCTCGCGGAATTTCAAGACGTTTGTGGGCAAGCCGTTGCACTCAAGCACTGCCGTATTGGAGGCCTGCACGACTGCTGCTGCACGGGGCCCACGGGAAATGCACGGGAATTGAGATTTTCAGTATGATACCCTGACGAGAGCACCCTCATTATGAGAGGAACGAGGAAGAAACAGCCTGTGATGTCATGCCGGAGTTGGATGGCAGGGCATCGGTGGTGGTCAACATGGCTTGGATGAATTCCAAATCATACACCATCATTTGCAAACCAGTGTTTCATCGCACGTCATCACCTACTCTCTCTGCATCAACACAGCTGCGCACTGGCGATCCATGGACAGTCGCTGCCCCATGTCCTAGGTACATTGAGAGAAGCAGCGCCTGACACTACGACTGCGGCGGCATACCTACGCGGCGCATCTACCTGAGATGCAACAAAATTGCTGGCCGGCCATGCTGGCAATGCTGGAACACATTTCCGACATTCCCCAACCTCGAACCAAACGAGTGGCAATGGTGGACGATCTGCCCGCAGCATCGAGGCCGCCACGTTCCATGCCGTCTGCCCAGTGGAGGCACGGCCACGCATGCGCATGCTGCCGCCTGCCATACGTGGCTACTCGTAGGGGGAAGGCATGCAGGTGCTGAGATGCCACCAGATCCATCATCGGGTAGCCATGGCATGAACATGGCCCAATGAGCGCAGCGGCGCGCTCGGGCCCCAGCGTCGCTTGCCTGCTGCGGGCCGTGACCCGAGTGCATGCGCTGCTGATTTGACGCTGCTCATTGTGTGAGCTGTCAGCATTGAACCGGAGCTTTGGACATCGCATGCCGCGATTCCTGAGCCCGGTTGCGGCGCACCGCTGTCATGTGCCTCTGGCGATCGCCACTGCGGCGGCGGCGCCCTGCGCGCCAATTGCGGCGCCAGTGGCGCCGCCATGCACCTCTGACTGTCGCCGTCGCGGTGGCGGCGCTTTGCGCGCCGGTTGCGGCGCCAGTGGCGCCGCCATGCACCTCTGACTGTCGCCGTCGCGGTGGCGGCGCTTTGCGCGCCGGTTGCGGCGCCAGTGGCGCCGCTATGCACATCTGACTGTCGCCGTCGCGGTGGCGGCGCTTTACGCGCCGGTTGCGGCGCCAGTGGCGCCGCCATGCACCTCTGACTGTCGCCGTCGCGGTGGCGGAGCTTTGCGCGCCGGTTGCGGCGCCAGTGGCGCCGCCATGCACCTCTGACTGTCGCCGTCGCGGTGGCGGCGCTTTGCGCGCCGGTTGCGGCGCCAGTGGCGCCGCTATGCACATCTGACTGTCGCCGTCGCGGTGGCGGCGCTTTGCGCGCCGGTTGCGCGCCAGTGGCGCCGCCATGCACCTCTGACTGTCGCCGTCGCGGTGGCGGCGCCCTTGCTCGTCGATCGCGGCGCAGCACCATCAGGCGCCTCTGATTGTCGCCATCGCGGTGGCGGCATCCCGCGCGCCGATTGCGGCGCCGTGGCGCCGTCAGGCGCCTCTGACCGTCGCCATCGCGGTGGCCGCGTCCCGCTGCACCGCCATGCATAGCGGTGCCATCGGCAAGATGGAGAAGCTCTCCTGCAGCAGGGAGCAGGAAAACGTCAGCTGCCGCCACAGCGGCATCGGCAGTGATAATGCACGACAGCGAGATAATATGAGAAGCAGAGTGCAAGGCAGATGCGACCTTAGAGCCAGACTAGCAGCAAGGAGCAGAACGGGCCTGTGAACGCACTTCTATTTGAATGCCCAGCTCGTCGATGCCTGCGCCAGCAGCACAACCAAGGTCAACACTGCAAGCACATAGGCGTCGCACAAGTTGCATGCGGCTGCGCCCTGCACAGGCTGTGTGCACAACAGAAAGGGCAACCGGGGGGCTTCGCAACGAAAGTCGACCGCCGCCGTTCCCACTGAGTCTGAAAACGACGAGACCAGGTTGTTGCAGCGACCGCCGCACCGATCAGGATATAGGTGATGACGGCGATGGCGGGCACACCGGTGGCGACGCCAGGAAAGGAACCGGCGTAGTTTAATTTTCACATGTAGAGATTGTCCAAGGAAACTCAGGTGTTTACCAATCAGGATGTAGGTGATGCCCCATCGACGGCGGGCACGGTTGCGACGCCCATGGACATCCATTGGTAGCTGGCTTGCTTCAAGGTTTTCTTTGTAGCAGAGGTTTAAGACAACGAAGAAAACGAAGAAAAGTACCGATTAGAATGTAAGTGATGACGGCAACGGCGGGCACGGTGGCGACGCCCATGGAGGGCCACAGCGCCGCCGGCAGGCTGAGCAGCCATAGCATCATGCAGCGGCTTGTGTGCCGCGTGTAGCTGCAGCGCAGGGGGCACGGTGTGTTGTCAAAAGCAAGCGCACTTCAAGCCTTGTGGACAGCGCGCCTGCCAGCAGCGGCTGTTTTGGCGACAGCACGAGGAGGCCAAACCGTATGCAAGCAAGTGCAATCGAAGCGCTAAAGTGGGCGCTGACAGGTGCCCGGTGCAATCAGCCAGTATGCAGCGTCTTGATCATCAGGGATTTCGGTGAACACCACGGCATCCATCGAATCTTGCAGGATAGGTATGCGCATGAGCTTTGCAGCATCCAGCAAGACACCAAGATGTACGGTGTGCTTTCCCGCACCTGAGCGGCACCGGTGTGCCCAGCAGCCGCTCGCAGCCGCCCGCAGCGGCGCCCAGGCCGTCGATCACTCCGTCCATCTGGACCTGCGAGACACGAATCGACATCAGCACATCAAGAAGGCCAGTTTACGGTCTGCATCGCAGCCTCATTGTCAACCAGGATGCTTCGACCTGCCTCTGCCACCTTCAGATCCCAGGTGGTCCTGCTGTCGGGTGCGGCCTTGCAGACCAGCGGCAGTCGCACAACCCTATGCCATCTGCTCATGCCTCGATACATGCAGCTGTCCTTGGCGCATGTTGTACAATCGTATAACAGGAATGATTCTGAGAAGAATGGACTTGGCCCCATCGCCGGCTGGGATGGCGGCCACCAGGTGCGTGTGCCGCAGTGCCACCGTACACATCATCAATTCTTACATTTCCCAAGAACCGCATAAAGAAGTGCTCACCGGAATGGACTAGCAGATCGGCCGCCGGGATGGCTGCCACCAGGTGCGTCAGCCGCAGCGCCACCGTAAAAAGCACAGATGTCTGAAATTCATCAGATATTGAATTTCAGACATCTGTGCTTTTTACGGTGGCGCTGATCACGTTTAGAAGCAAGTGCAAGCCTGCCTGGCAGGTCTCCGGCAGATTCTCAGCCGGATTGGCCGCAATCAGGGCCATCAGCCGCAGGCGCCACCGCTAACGATTGTACCTTTGCTGTCGTTGGACACCATGACTGGGGGCTTACCCGAATGGACTCGGGAAGATCAGGAATAGCTGCCACCAGGTGCGTCAGCCGCAGCGCCACCATGAACGGCCCGTTGGCTGCCCTGAGGATAGCCGCCGCCTCGCCCGGCGGCAACAGCTGCCGCAGCGGCGGCCCCGGGTCGTCCTGTTGACAAATGTGATCGAAACTTGAAGAAAACAGAATAAGTTTACGAAACTCAAACGTTAAGTGACACACGGGATGAGATGGTGGGCTGGAGCAAATGGCGCAGCGGTGGCCCCGATTGGCGACGCATTCTCGTGATGTGTGACGGCACACGACGACGTGTGGCCACGCTGGAATAGACAGTGTACTGCACCTTGTAGGCTGTGGGGTCTGAGGGGTCGTCCCGGCTCCTGCCGCCCCGCAAGAACGCCTGTAGACATTGATTGCAACCAATTAGTCGTTACTTTTAGCGTGCATTCTCAGGCAGGTTGGCTGCATGCGTCAGGGCCATGGACGGGCTTTCATGCCGGCGACGCCCCAGCTGTCCAACTGCCTCCTAGCATGTACCTTCCTGCGCGTCCCCGTGCATTGTCAGAGCCCGTGACAGCTGTGCATGTCAGCACGACAACACAACCACACATATGAATGACTCGAGACTGGCGCAGCAGCGGGCGCTGGCGCAGGTGTGCTGGCTGCAGCAGCATGTGAAAGTGGCCTCCAGCAGCACCGCTCACGTCACAAATCTGACTGTGATATCGAGCGCACACAGCAGCTTCCCCCATCGTCAAGTGGCTGTTTGAGCAGGAAGAAGCGCCCATCCCGAGGGCCCAGGAAAAGGCCTGCAGGTGGGCCAGCAGGTGCGCACCTCGCTGCGGGGTCCGTGTCAGGAGTTCTACCAAATGTGCACCCCTACTATTGCCACTTTTGGCCCAACCCAGTAGCAAATCACCCACCCACCTTGAGGGCCCAAGGAAAGGCCTGCAGGTACGCCATGAGACGCGGCACTTCGTCACGGGGTGCGTACGCCGCCGTCAGCCGCAGCCCATCGCGGCACCGCTTGACAACCGCGCCCCAAAGCGCCCGCCCCTCCTGCGCGAGTAAGGAAGCCCGCCAGGCTTCAGCGGGTGTCCAAGGTACGATATGCTGCCGTCAGCCGCGGCCCGTCGCCGGCAGCGCTTGACGGCCGCGCCCCACAGCGTCCGCCCCTCCTGCCTGTCCAGGCAGCACACAAGTCTTGTTCCGGCTCAATTTTACAACTCGGAAGTCTAACTCGTCGCGGCAGAGCTTGACGACCGGCCCAAACGGCGACCACCCCTCCTGCACGAAGAACCAATCCGGCATGCTTGCGCCGGTCTCTGAACGTGTGACACAATCGAGTACATTGCCATGGCGGATGCTGTCTCGACTGCAGAGCTTGTGCGATACTTGGCGTCCGTGTGGCAGGTATCGAATGGCTCGAGCATGCTGCATGCCAGTCCATGTAGCCAGCTGCTGCTGACGAGGACTCTGGGATGCATGCTGACGCTTTGCCGCTGGAGTCTGGCAGGCGGGTCTCACCTGGAAGCGAGCATAGCTGGCGTTTGTGCGAAACACCAGCACCAGGCTGATGGCTGCACCTGCGCGTATGCGGTCGGCCTATCAGCACAATCATGGCACAGCATGTGGGCGTTGATCAGTACGTTCGGCACCTAAGTTGCAGGCTTTGTCAAATGACTGGGTGGGTGTGGGGTGCAAGGCGTGTCGTTACCTGCGCAGCCGCAGGCGAGGCATACCAGGCCACCAGTATATGCGCACCCAGGAGCATGTGCGCGGTCGGCGCCAGAGCCAGCCTGCCCACCCATTTCAACGAAACACCTAGCTGTGTTATAGGGATGTGCGCGCACCCAGAAGCGTGTGCGCAGTCGGCGCCACAGGGCCAGCGGCACCCAGGGCGTGGGTGCCCACAGCTCGAAGCACTCCCACCTCTGAATCATAATTCTGATTATGCTTCCAGGGCTGTGTGCGCACCCAGGAGCGTGTGCGCGGTCGGCGCCAGCGCCAGCCGCACCCAGGGCGCCGGCGCCCACAGGTTGTAGCAGACGAGCGCCGCCGCCAGGCCAGTAATGACTGCGCAGGGCTTAAAGATGCGTCTGAAGACCGTCGATCTGCGCGGAACAGGCTATGCATCAGGAAGACTGAAGACGGGCGATGACCGCGCACGCCTTGAGACCGTCGACCTGCGGAAAAGGGGTGATACATTGCATTACTGAAGACTGTCGGTGCGCTTACGGATCGAAGAGGCGCCTGAGGAATGTCAGCCTGCTAGCCGCTGGCTGCTGCTGTCATCGGGGTGCAAGGTGCGGGGACAGCGGGAAAGTGCACATGCGCTGCACTGTCGCAGGCGCGCTCAGCACACCTCTGCAGCAAGGAGGGAGTCGTCAGGATGGGTCCATTCGAGGGCAGGGTTGAGTACCTAGTGAGTTCGCCACTGTATGAAAGCAAGCTTGCCTTGACATCCTTTCAGCTTACACGTGCTGTCAGCGTGGACATAGACCAGCGCACTTGTGAATCGTCGCCACATTGGTCAGGTAGCGCCTGATCGACCGGTGACGCTCCCACGCGTCCTGGTCGAACAGCTGGCTAACGGTGCTTCCGCTGGATATGAGTGTCTGCATGCGCCAAAGAACACTGCATCAGAAGAACAGTCCATGTACCAATGCTCATGCCGCACACTGCTTCTAATCAAAATGCTGCCGCTGGATATGAGCGTCTGCATGCGCCGTGAAGTTCATATGTAGATTCGATGCGTCATGCTGCAGTGCTCATGTCGAGGACTACCCCTGGTCTAACAGCCGGCTGATGGTGCTGCCGCTGGACACAGCGTCTGCTGACCAGTTCAGGAATTTCTGTAGACTGACACCGCGGTGAAACGTAGTAAGACGCATGGGTGTGTTTGGTCGTGCAGGCCGTCTTCACGGCTGCACTGCTGCTGACGTCTCAGCAGAGGCGCTAGCACCACTTGGAGGTGTGAAATTTCCAGGCGTGTTGGTACACGGCCGAGGTCGGGTTCGTGAGGTGCCAGCAAGTGGTCTAAAACTTTGCATATTTCATGGACATGCATGGTTTTGGAGCTATACAAAACACGCGGTCAACTTCCGGAGTACCTGGCTGAGGCTGGGGTCGTCCACCGTCAGTAGCTGGCGCACCTTGCTCGAATCTCGCAGCAGACCTCGGAAAGGCTTTTATTGGGAGCCCTACACACGAGAAGATTACTTCACAGCACCTGGTTGAGGCTGGGGTCGTCCACCGCCAGCCGCTGGCGCACCTTGCTCGTGCTCCACAGCTCGCGATCATCCTCGTCGTCCCACCTGCACGTCATCGACAGCGTCACGTGGACATTGTTCCTATGAGCATCAGATGGCAGCAGATCGCAGCACATTCGAACCCCTCTCATGCTCCACAATTCGCGACTATCCTCGTCGTCCCACTTGCGCGTCAACAGACAACCTCGCTCATGTTCAGCGTACATACAGCAGCGATGGGAGTATGCATTGATCTGGCGTGCCTCTTCAAAGTAATTCGAGGTGTAGCATCTGCATGCGCCATCAGCACCAGCAGGAGCGGGCGTGCGGCTCAGAGGCTTGCAGTGGCTGCGCCTGCCATGTAGCGTCCACTCACCACTTGTGGTCATGCCGCTTGCTGCCCTGTGACGCCTCTGACTGAGGCTGTGGCCTGGCTTCCGTGAACTCCGCCGCACCCTCCGGTATATGGAGCGCCTCCTCTGCCACGCCGGTCACAGTGTCCCCGTCAGCGGACTGCGCACTGCAGCGGTGGTGGTCGGGGCGCTGTGCAGGGGTCCCTCCAGCGGTGCGCCAGCAAGATCGTGCACGGGGCTTCTGATTGCCTGTCTGAGATGAGCTACGCTGGAATGGCCCTGAGCTGTGGCTGCGCTGCCTCAGATCACTTCTGAGGGCCGCACAGCGAATGCTGCATGTGGAGCTGTGCTGCATGTCCGACCGCTGTTACACCGACATAAACGATAGAAATGTGCTTTGCCGCCTTCTGAAACCAATCAGCGTGCTCCGGTCGTCGTGAATAGCCAGGTGTGGATCAACGTGCAGGTCTCACAAGTCGTCGGCAAAGCAACTGCCTTGCCGATCCAAGCGCAGCAAGCTCTCAGAAAGGCCTCGCAGATTGACGAGGATAGCGATCGCAAGTCAAGAATGACCCTGGCGCTGCTGCACCTGCTGCTCAAGCACGTGGTCAGCATTTCAAGTTCCGAAATGCACGCTCCGAGACCAGCGGTTGAAGGTGCACACTCTAGCAACTTTGCAGCCGGCCGCAAAGCACCAGGCGTTCTCTGACTTCGAAGTCAGGTACTTCGAGCTCGCGAAACACATCCACTTGTCGGCATGTTGTTCAGCCAGCAGCGATGGCAGCATATGGCCTGCAGAGCACTCCTGGCCTGAATGCTCTGGACTGTAGAGCCGCTAGCCAGCTGTATTCGAAGTTCCAGCAGTTAAATGTATCATCGTGCCTTGGTCATGGCGTTACCATGTTGATGGTATGTGCCTGTGCCGCCATAGCCATCGCGGCGCTGCCGGCATCGGCGGCCACGCCGTCATGTCGTGCACACGAAACGCCTTGCGAGCAATTTTTCGCTGCGCTGAAGTCCTCCGCAGACTGTGCAGGCCCACCCCGGTGCGGCCTCATCGCACCTGCCCATTCTGCTTGCAGCCTAGATGAGATAGCGGCCAGTCCAACCATCAAGTGTCAGTCCAACCATTGAGTGACAAACATGTCGAACACTTGGTGGAATCTCGCCTCTGACCCATGTGCCGTGCTGTAGGTGCCTGAAATCCAGGCTTGCGTGCCACAATAGTGAGAACATCGACCTCGCTAAAGCGCAACATAGCGAGCTGGCGCTGTGGCGGGGTCGACCAACAGTGTGGCGCAGACCTGTGTTTGGCTTCGTGACGCATGCATTTCACTGCATGCTGCTCGCAAGTCGCATCAGAGTGCGGCCAGTTTATTGCGGGCCGCCGAATTGGCGGCACAGCAGCAAGCGGCCTTGGCTGCTGTAGTGTAGCGGTGGCGTGAGCTTTGGTGTCAAATGCGGATGTTCAGCGTGTTGCTGACAAAAGGCCGTTTGGGCACGCTAGCATCGGTTTTTTTGTGTGGTCTCGTTCATCACGGATGGGACGAGACATTGGTTTTGCTTGCCGACCACTCGTTTCTGCCATTGCCAGACGCCGCCAAGCACGTTGGTACTTATTGTCATGTAGTCCCTTGTGTGGTCAGAGTCTATCGATGCGTTTGGTGTGCCACTCGTCAAAGCCACGATGATATGTTGAGCTTGGAATTCACTGGCCAATGTGCCGCTGCCCCGCCGTGCACTCACTCAGTAGTGGGGCCGAGGCGATGGACTCCCTGCAAAGAGAGGATTGACTCTGAATGTCGCCAATCAACTGCGATTGTCTCATTGTCAACTTGAACATGAACGACATGATGGGGGAAGAGTTAACGCCCCGATACTTTGTGCTGACGTAAGTCGTAACACTGACGTCGTCCTCGGGAGTCAACACAACCATAAGACTGTTGTGAGACGCGTCGACGTCCTTTGGCACACACATCACACGTTTCCGTTGGGTTCACGAATAGCCAATCTGGAACAGCCCAGGGCTTTAGGGTCGCCCGGGCCTGCTGCAGACCCTAAATTATCGTTCGTATCTTAGCTGAAACGTTTCTCCGACTTGTACTTCAGCTGGTTGTTTGTCCGATGGATGCCATTCTGTGGTCACTTTGCAGCCGCCGCGTTTTCCGCTGCTCGCCTGCCCGCTTGCGGCAGATTGCAAACTTGCGCCTGCACACACGCATGTCAACATCGTATGAATTCTATGACCATCCCTGTCCACCTGAACGGAAGCATTTGTCCAGCTCGGCCGCCACAGTGGATGTCTTCATAAGATCGACGCACAAGGTAGCACGTCCAGCACCCGATCTCTCAGCGCTGGTTCCATCTTTATAGAGCTAGCATGGGCGGCAGGTGCACCGAGATCCACTGCATCTCAGAGTGCATTGCGAACAGGCACGTGACTGTCAATTCCGGAACGAAACTAGGGTATCTAAGACAGAGACATTAAATACGCCCAACGAAACCTGTTCAGCATTTGACACGGCTTCCATTTTGCCTAAAGTGTAGCAATTTTTGACAGGCAAAAGCTCGTACAGGTGCACTATGCACGTCAGCTGACTGCACTGGCAGCTTGCCAACCTCACAGCATGGCTCAGCACGCCCCGGCACAACGAACCTGGCGTGCAAAACACGCCCCTCCTAGCCCGGTCAGTGGTTGACGGTGTCCCGAAGATTCGGCGCATGATGGCTGCATTCCTCTCAGCTGCTGTATAGCTGTGAGACTTTGGAACGATGGAGCTTTGCTGATTCAAAAACCGTCCGGATCGCTGGAGCTGGTCTGCCTTTGGCGTTGCAGGGCACTGTCGATGCCTGGTTCACGGACTATACCCGGCGTCCGGCTGGCCAGGTGAGCTGGCACCATCTTTTGAGGGCAGCGCAGCGCGGTGCTGCCGCCAAAACCTCAATGGCTGCGTGCTTGACTCACACAGCTCGACGCGCATGCAGGGCTCCACGCCCTTCAATCGGTGTGCCTCGACGGAGCTAGGCAGCAGCAGCGGCGAGACTGTGAACCCGCTGATCGCCGCCCCGCATGTGCCGCCCGGCCACAGGTGTCTGCCTGCCTCAACCTTGTGTGCGTCATGCGACTATCATGCTGCTCTTCACGCTTGCAAGCAGCGATCATGCCTTGGCGATGCACTTTATGAAGTCTCCTCCAGGACTCCGACCTTATGAAATGCATCCTGCAGGCCGCATGTGCAGCAGGCCGCGGCGGCGCAGGCCCAGCCACCGCGCGCCCAGCAGGCGCCGCAGCAGGGCGCCAACTGGATGTGGGGCGGCGTGCAGGCGGTGCGGCAGGCTGCCGTGCCGCAGCAAGCCGAGCAGCCGGCGCAGCAGACCGAGCGGCAGCAGCAGCAGCAGCGGCAGCGGCAGCAGCCGCAGCAGCCGCAGCCGCATGCCTGGGGCCTCGGCCGCATGCTGGCCGGTCAGAGCATAGCGCAACTGCATGCGCAGCAGCCGCAGGGCTGCCCAGGCACGCAGCAGCAGCAGCAGCAGCAGCAGCAGCAGCAGCAGCAGCAGCAGCAGGCGGCATCGCCGCTCGAGCAGAGCCGCACCAGCACCAGTGCAGCACAGCCGCATGATCGCGGCGTTTTGCAGCAGAGCATGCGGCAGCCAGGCCACAAGGACCTGGCGGTGGCACATTTGCGCCGCTTCGGCACTCAGCGCTTGCCCGCAGCCCGTCTGGACTTTGGTGCCCGGTCCGAGCACCCGGGCGCGGGCGCATGTGGCCCGCCGCGTTCGACGCCGCCGCCGCAGCACCACAGCTTGCCGGCGTCGTCGCAGCAGCAGCAACACACGCCCGCCCCGACGCCGCCGTTGCCGCCGCCACCGCCGCCGCCGCAGCAGCAGCCGCCGCAGCCGCAGTTTCGCTCCGGCGTGTTTGCGGAGGACGACGATGATGAGGCGGAAGGCGCCCCGCTGCCTGAGCTGTTCATACTGGACAGCCTGCAGCAGGGCCCATTGCATCTTGCCCTGCAGCCGCCGCAGCAGCAGCACGGTGCCCTGCAGCCTGCAAATCAGCAGCAGGAGCAGCGGCAGCAGGCGCTGCAGCAGCAGCATTATGGAGCACCAGCACCCGCGAACCAACACCAGTCGCAGCAGCAGCCGCCGCCGCCAACGGCGGTGCACGGCCGCCAGGCACATGCGCCAACCCAGCAGTCGGCCGCCAGGCAGGCGAGACACGCAGCGCCGTCGCAGCAGCAGACAGGCAATGCCCTTGCAACGCCAGTGGGCATGCCGCTGGCCATGCCGGCCGCACGCGATGTATCGCAGCCGCTGGGGCGGGCGTCGCAGCAGGCTCCGCCGCCGCCGCCGCAGCAGCGTAGCCAGCAGCCCACACCCAGCAGGTAGGTTCCCAATGCTCTCGGGCGCTTCGAGTATGTATCGTCTCCATGATTCTGTCCAGAATGGACCCCTGTATCAGTGTAGCTGATGCAGAGAAACCATGCATGCTATTCATTGCTGTCACAGCCTGGAGCAGTTGCATGCAGGGATGATGTCAGGGTCAATGGTTCGGCGTAGCTATGCCCAGAGATGCCAGGCGCCTGGCACGAGCAACTGCTAGGAGCAACTGCACGGACAATCTATCCTGCCATACCGTCCACAGAGAAAATGTTTATTGCAGGGACCCGCTGCGGGCGGTGCAGGCACGCCTGACGCCCTCGGGCGGCTGCCGAGTGCCGCCGCCGCCCACCGCAGCAGAGCGCTGGGCCAGCGAGCAGGGCCGCTCACAGCCGAGCGCCAGCCAGAAGGTGCACCAGCACACGTGACGAAGACACACGCGCATGCATGCACGCATCAACTGCAGTGCGTAAACTGCTCATGGCGATGGTCTGCTGAGCTGGTCCTACCTGCAGACAGGGGGAGTACTACTCCCCCTGCAGCAGAAACACCTCATAGCTAATGTATGACCCCCCTGGCCTGTCGCATGCAGGCAAAGCAGACAGCGCAGCGCTTCCAGTCGGCGCTGCAGTCATCGCCCGTCGACAGCACGTCCCCTGGCCACACGCCGGCCCAGCCGAAGCAGAAGACACTGTCTGGAGGTGTGCCGCCAGCGCATGACGATGGCGCCTTGTTGACAGATGGAGCATGCACACTGAGCGCCTTGTGACACCGATATTGCATGCAGATATTGCATGCAGATTGCGAACGATGACGAATGCGACCACCTTTTCAGCTATGCCGCCTCGAATGCTTGCAGGCGTGGCATCAAAGCGCAAGGCTTCCAAACGCAAGCCGGCAGCACCGAACCGGCTGCTTGTGGAGACGCTGCCGCCTGGAGACGCTGCAACAGGCGCGCTGGCGGGTCGAGTCACGTGATGCTGCCTGCACGAGATCTGCCACTGCTCGCATCTTGTATGCTGGCATGCGCCTGCTCTTTGGCAGGGGTCTGCCTCATGCGCTTTGGCGGGGGAGACCTCGGGCCCTGCTTCAGCAGGCGATCGCTCCTCAGCTATTGCCCATCTCCACCTTACGCTGCAGCATCACTTTATCAATACTTGAATAATCTTGACTAGCCATTGCAGGGAGTGCTGCCAGCACGATATTCAGTCTGAATCGATGTTGCTACAGCAGGCAACGAAGTTGCGGGCCAGGGTACGGCGGAGGACAAGGCGGGCGGCGCCGGCGCCGGCCCCTCGCCGCATGCAGTGGGTGGCGCCCCCGAGCAGGGCGCAGGCGCTGCTGCACCCACTGGCCCCGCGGCCAAGAAGGTGAGTCGCATTGCTGCTGCTGCATAGGCGTCGCTTCTGCACGGGTTGAGTGGTACCTTGGGTCCCTGATCCATGAAACGCGAGCAGGCAACTTGAGCAAGTTGGCACACGTGCAAACATCGTCCCTCGGTCCAATGTCAAGTTTGAAACTATGATTCAAAAGTGGCACTCGAAGCCGCTCGCACCATCCAGCTCATCAATGATCCCAACCATGTTATCCCTGCACATACAGAGTCTGTAAAGGGTCATTGGCATGTTGCAGCTGTCAGACAGACTTTGTTTCGCCAGTGGTAGGAGTAGCGTCCTGCCGTATTCGTCTCAGGTCCTTTGTTTCTCTCCAGTACAAATACCTTTCGTACCTGCTTGTGCACACCGCAGGCACGCACCAGCGGCAAGGGCAGCAGCTTTGAGGCGCCAGAGACCCAGGCGCTTGGCAAGTTCAAGCAACGATCCCATATGTATTCCACCCTTAGCACGTTTCGATGCAGCGCCATTTCGACGCTCCTGCCTGTGTATACCTCAGGCGCGCACCAGCGGCAAGGGCAGCGCCCTGCCGGAGCCGTTTCAAACACCTTGCCCACACCAGTGCAAGTTTCACTCATGTCTGCTTCTGCACACCGCAGGCGCGCACCGGCGGCAAGGGCACCGCCCTGTCGGCGCCGGAGACCCTGGTATTCGACAAGTTCGTTGTCGATGCGGCGACGCAGCCAGGCGGCGCAAAGCTCGCACTTGCGCGCCGCATGTCGGAGGGCTGTCTGCTGGGCGTTGTCATGGTGCGAATCAAAGTGCCGGAAAATCTGCGCTGCATTGCAAGCGTCTACTAGGCCCTTCGAGCAGCCTGACATGGCCATGCGCAGCTGAAACCATGATCTGCAGCCAAGGTCAAGGGTCCCCAGTCTTGACTGCCTGACATGCGTCTGCATCACACTGGGAGGAAGACTCTTGATGCAATGCCGCCGTCCTGTGTTGCACTGCCCTCAGAGCGGCACACAGATGTTCTCCTCCTGCCGCCCGCTGACGCGCATGCAAGAGCAGAACGTCAACAAGCTGGCCGGTGTGGCAGCCTGCCTGCTTCTACGCTGTACCACAGCACATGATCTGCTGGAATTGAATGTACCTCGAAATGCACACTGTTGTACATCATGGGCATGACAAAGCTGGTGATACGAAGATGTGGCAGAGCTCCTGTTAAGCGCAGACCAACGGCGAAGTTCGGGCCAATTCGCCGAATCCAAAGCCCAACGCCGCAATGCAATTGCAGGCCGCAAGGATGGCGAGCGGCCCACCGCCAAGCGCACCGGGAAGGACGCGGTGGAGGGCGCGGATCTGCTGCTCGGCCTGGGTCTTCTGTTCTTCAAGGTCCGACGGGTCACTTTCTCCAAATTCTGTCCTTTCAATGTATGTGGAGGGCGCGTACCTGCTGCTGGGTCTGGACCTGCAATCCTTCAAAGTTTGGGGACGCTCCGTGGAAGCTTTCCTGGTCTCTATGCTGGCTCGACAGGGCCTGAAGTCTCGCCAGAGTCGAACGCTGAGATCCTACGTTGAACAACCTTGCAGCCGTACTTCAGGAACTCTTCGCAAAGCCAAAGCTGGAAGCGCAGGCGCCGCTGTCCTACCTGCCGCTGTGCGGCGCCACTTGTGCGGCGCCGCTGCGGACACAGGCCGGCGCACAGATGCAACGCTGCAAACCGACTTTCCTACAAGCTGTCGCTGTTCCACCTGCCGCTGTGCGCACCAGCGCTGACGGCCCAAACATGCCCCGAATAGTCAGCACCTCAGGTTAGCTGACTTCATCACGCTGTTCGCAATCGATGCAGGGGTTCGTTGCGGAGCCGAAGCTCGATGCTCGGGCGTCACTGTTCTATCTGCCGTTGTGCGGCGCCGCGGCGGCCACCGGCCGGCAGCAGCTCGCGGCGGTGCTTGCAGACGACAAGCCCATCGTCATCTTCGACGTCCAGCGTGAATACAATTGACAAAAAAGATCTGTAGACAGAGCAACGAAGAATCCTGGTGTGACTAGATCCAGTACTCGCGGATAAGAGGCCCGTAGTCATCTTCGACATCCACGATGACTGTTTTCACCGATTCATTGCTACTGAAAGATATGCGAAATGATTGTGAACAAAGGGGATGTTCGCGGGGATGTTTGCGCATCCAGGCTGTACAGCTAGAACGCCACGTTGCGATGTTGAGGTTCACAGCTCATGGCCAGGGCGCCGTGTCCCGATAGAGGTTGCTTGCTCTGAGCTTGTTCCAGTCCTGCTTCTGCCGGTGCCTTCACAGGTGTGCTGGGGGAGCTGCTGCACAGCGGCGTCCCATCGCTCACCCCATTCTGATTTTATACCGTCCCTTTTCATTATAGGCGTGTTGGGTGAGCTGCTGCACGGCGGCATTCCGTCGCTCGTCGCAGCCGCCGTGGCGGAGCGCGTCGTCGACCCCCGCCTCGCGGCATGGCTGCATGAGCCGCAGCTGGTGCAGAAGGTGCTACCATATCTGCATCCCTGATGGGCCCTGCATGCATAGCAGACACACTCCCCTGCTGCACCTACGTACACTTCTCCGAACATGCCCAGTTTCGATCTACATTCAGGAAGTGTGTTGGGAAGAAGAACATCCAAGCGGTAATTTGATCATGCTGCAGGATGAGCGGGTCCGCCTGGAGTGCTATGGCCTGCCGGAGCTGTGCATCCACCATGGGCTGCAGGCGCCGCCGCAGAACGAGGTGAGACGACGACTAGTCCTGCGGGAGTCAGTTGCGCTGGATTCATCAACGAGAGCTCTGCAGCAGGGCCTGCAGAGATGCAGGGTCTCTACGGCAGCTGGCTGTCATGCGGCAAATACCTGCCTGCTTTCTATGCACTCTCCACCACTACATTGTTGCCGCGCAGGCTGCGCTGCCGCCGCCAAAGCGCAATTGCAGCGCCTGCGAGACCGTAGCACTGCCAGACCGACCCGTGAAAATTGTCCTGTTGCAAAACCGCGTTCTGTTTCTCGCAGGCCACCGCTGCCAAGGCGCCGCTGCAGCGGCTGCGGGATGATCTGGCATCCGCCGCCGCGCTGGCCGCCGCCACACAGCGCCACGTCGCCGCCGCGGGCCTGGAGCAGGTGCTGCGCGCCGAGACGCACATCGCGGCAATGCTGGCGGAGATGGAGGTCCACGGCATGGGTGCGTCCCATTCAAACATCTACACCACTGGGAGACAAAAGGAACAGCCATAATGGCATGTGGCGCGGGCTCGCAGCAGGTGCTGCGCGCCGAGACGCACGTCGCGGCGATGTTGGCGGAGATGGAGGTGCCCGGCATGGGTGTGTGTTTCTCAAGAATGTTGCTCTAACGTGGCCATGGAAGGGCTTGGCCAATCGACCGCGACCGCTACATGGTGCACTGAATTGGCACCCGCAGCGCTCTTTATCAGATCGCATGTGGAACTGCCTATCCAACAGGGCCGGCTTTGTTGCTGTGAAGATGCATCCCGAGAGGGTTCAAGATATGAGTGCCGCAGGCCATCCATCACGTGGCATGTTCTGTTTTGTGACGTACAGGCTTTGAGCCGGGAGTGCTGCAGGGGCACGCCACAAGGCTGGAGGAACGCTGCGCCGCCATAGAGGTGCGCGCCGAATTTGGCGGCGGAGTCAGCAGGAGCCTCAAGGCCTGCAAACAGGCTTTCACCTCATGTTGGACATCTGCGACAAGCAAGTCGTAGCTGGTCAAGGGTGGCGGCACTGCTGCCATAGACTTAAATTCAGCTGAGCCTGAGCAGTTGTTGCGATGACTGTACTGACAGCTCGGCATTCAGCGTTCAGGTTCAAGTTCTGAAGCATGTTCTCCACAGGCGGAGGCGCACCGCATCGTGGGCCGCGGCTTTGAGCTGACATTGCTAATGCAGCTCCCGCAGGCTTTGTACACGATTCATCATGTAACATCATTCTTGATATGTCTTTGACATGTCCAATGCCCAGGCGGAGGCGCACCGGATAGTGGGCCGCGGCTTCAAGCTCACGTCGCCGACGCAGCTGTCGCAGGCGCTGTACACAGACCTGCAGCTGCCGCCGCCGCCGGAGCGGCCCGGCAGGTGACAACTTGTGGCATGCTTGCATCGGACTGGTCTGCCATGTGCTGCCTGCCTGCCGACCCGGTAACGAATCGCACTCTCTCTCATTTTCTCGCAGGGGCCAGGCCAAGACGCATGTGCCGACCGACGTTGCGGCGCTCGGTTGGCTGGAACAGAACACGCTGTCCCCGCTGCCGGCGCTGGTGCTTGAGTTCCGCGCCATGCAGGTGCATCAGTTCGAAAACTGCTGGAGAAAGGCTTGCGACATGTCTATGCAACACGCTGAGCGACTGCAACACTGCTCATGGTTGCCACCACACGTCCAAGCCTCATTGAGCAGCCGAATGGCAGAGGGGCCTCGACCGAGAGATTCCGCGACACCGTCGAGACTCTCCCCCAAGCTAAAGGTCCCACCCAGCTTGGATTTCTGTCCTCCCCTGCAGAACGTGCTGACCAAGTACGTGCAACCGAGCTGGGCGGTGGCGGCGGCGCGCGAGGCGGCGGTGGGCGGTGGCGCCGCCACGCGCGTGCGCTGCCGCTGGCAGCAGACCGCCGTGGCGACTGGCCGCCTCTCCTGTGTGGTGCCCAACCTGCAGGTGAGGTTGTGAGTCGACAGAGACACTTTTGTACTTGACTGGTCGGAAGTGTTCTTGGCTGATTTGGAGCCAAAGGAGCCAAATGAGAATCTTGCGCTACCTGAGACCGCCGTTGCCCGCTGCCGCTGGCAGCAGACCGCCGTGGCAGCAGCGACCGGCTGCCTTATCGTGTTTAGTCCCCAAGTGACTCTCGCTCTTCACCAAGCTGATCCATGTCGATGCAGCTTCCCTGCCTGCAGCTGCCAAAGGGGCCACACGCGCAGGCATGCACACGGTGCTAATGTGGCGCAGATAGAGCGACAACTCCTCTCTAGATTCGCAGGCGGTGATCAAGTGCCAGCTGGGGGAGGAGGAGGGCGGCGAGGAGGGACAGGACGTGCTCAGCCAGCCGGCACTGTTTTAGCAGGGACAAGCAGTTTTGAGCGCTTTTGCAGGCGGTGACCAAGTACAAGCTTGGGGAGGAGGAAGGGGGCGAGGAGGGGGATGATGCACTCAGCCAGCTGCCGGCGGCAGCGCAGGTCAACGTGCGGGACGCTTTCGTCGCACCTCGCGGTGAGAGACATGTAGCAGCTGGGTGTTGCAGTACTCTTAGGCTCTCCATCTCACAGGCACACTGCCATGTGAACTTGTTGCTCTGTGCGGGTACCAGGTTCATGTGCGGAATTGCAGGTTCACACTGTCTGGCATGTCGAAGTTGCGAATGTCTGCCGCAGGCTACATGCCAGCTGACGGCCAACTACTCTCGGGTGGAGCTGCGCATCCTAGCGCACGTCAGCGGCAAACACTTCTACCCCTACTAGACCCCTAATCGCTTTCTATTTGCTGCCGTAGGCTGCGTGCTGTTGGCAGCGGACTATTCGCAAGTGGAGCTCCGCATCCTGGCGCACCTCAGCGGCGACGCCCGACTGCAGGCGCTGCTCAGCCAGACTGGAATGGGGGGCGACATCTTCTGCCTCATTGCCGCCTCCTGGCTGCACGGCGGCAACCGTGCGTCCTTCCTTCGTCTCTCAACCGCTGTTGATGAAGCAGCTGCCCAGCCAGACTGGAATGGCAGGCGACATGTTCCGCATCATCGCCGCCTCCTGGCTGCAAGGCGGCGACCGTGTGTCCTTTCTCTTTCACATGGCCCTGTAGCGAAGAGGGACACCACCACTGTCGCTGATGTTGTGGCTGCGTACATAATCATTCAACTTTAAGAGGCGGGGTGGCGCTTGGCATGTCGAGGTTGTCCGCATGCCCAGCTGCGCCATACTTCCTTGGCGCAATGCTTGTGGCTGCGGCGCAGCCAGCACACTGGCCGAGCATCTGTCACTGCTGCGACGAGGTAACTTGCCTGCTTCTCTCCCTGCAGGCAAGCAAGAGGCCATCATTGGAGCGGAGCGCTCGGAAGCCAAGGCCCAAGCCTACAGCGTGATCTACGGCTGCGGGCCACCACACGTCGTTTCCCGAGAACATCTAACCTTAGGTTCCCATGTGCAGGTGGGCCGGAGGCCATCAGCGGCGCGCAGCGCTCAAAAGTTAAAACCTGCGTCTGCAGCATGCATTGAACCAGAATTTTAGTTATGTTCCATCGTTTCAACTGCAGGCGGGCCGGAGGCCATCAGCGGGGCGGAGCGCTCCAAGGCCAAGGCCTGCGTCTACAGTGTCATCTACGGCCGCGGGCCGCCGGGCCTGGCGCAATCACTGGGCGTGCCCGTGCCGGACGCGCAGCGGCTCATCACCTCCTTCCTGCAGACCTTTCCCAAGGCGATTTGCTATCCCAAGGCCAGATGCCATTGTCAGATAATTGCCGGGCACTGTTGAGGCGGTGGGGGCTCTGCCGGCGCCCTGCATGTTAAAATGGCCACTTGAACTACGTAGTTGAACTACGTATACGTGCCACAGCTACATGTTGCAGGTGAAGGTACTCATCGAGAGCACCAATGCGGCGCCTCACACTCGAGGGCAGGCGCAGACCCTACGAGGTCCTATTCTGTTGGATTGCGATTGAGAACAGCTCTCCTGTGCCCATCGGCAGGTGAAAGAGTTTATCGAGAGCACTGAGGCGGCGGCGCTCGTGCGCGGGCTGGCGCAAACATGCAAAATGCGACACCTCATTGCGCAAGCATGCTCCTGGATTCATTCGGCGAATGCTCTGGTGCTCTTTCCACAGATCAAGGAGTTCATCGAGAGCACCGAGACGGCGGCGCACACGCACGTTCAGAGTAGGAACCCCAAAAAATGGTGGCCTGTGGTTGAGCTGCCACTGGCACAAAGAATCTTCTTTTACTTCGCAGGTGAAGGAGTTCATCGAGAGCACCAAGGCGGCGGCGCACGAGTGCGGGCAGGTGCTCACCATGTGTGGCCGCCGCCGCCCGCTCGCCGCTATCTGCTCCTCCGACAGCAGGTGGGCTGGATTGCGCCTGTTTCTACATTCTACCCAAGAAAGCTGCAATGATAAGACCCTGCCCGCAGCTTCCCGGCCCGAGCTGCTGCACATGGGCAGCGGCCCAGATGTTTTTCTCGTGCTGGCGGCCGAGTCGCACGTCAGAGGGCTCCTATGCCCTGCGGCCAGCTTCACATGTAGGTGTGAGTGTTTAGGATCCTAGAGCCTGCTCAACGACAGCACTGCACGATGTGTTACAATCCGGAAACGAACTCAAGGACCGATATCCAATTGGGCGATATCCATTTGTGATGCAGGGAGGCCGTGGAGGCAGAGCGCAAGGCGGTCAACAGCGTGGTGCAGGTGAGCGGCAGAGTGTTGCGGTCGTGCAACATGACACCTCCGGATCTGCTGAGAAGCTTCACATTCTTCCCAGTGCCTGCCCTTGCTGGCTGCCTCAA